>ERZ836877.87-NODE-87-length-144137-cov-42.330666_pt1 | contig 144137 bp, 98 predicted proteins | sample MGYA00519469_ERZ836877 | MGnify/ENA primary metagenome ERZ836877 (study PRJEB31850, sample SAMEA3708809) | human gut metagenome | biome: human gut; feature: human-associated habitat; material: faeces | place: China | collected 2014 ... | reverse complement strand
GTATTTCAGGTCGATTGAGTTACCTGTGCGGGAATAGTGTTGAAAACCGTTGTCGCTGCGGAGGGTGCCGCTGAGACCGTCGCCTTTGGGCGGTTTAGTGCGGATAATGACAACGGATTTCACATTGGCCGCGTAGGTGGCTCCGGGATTGGTTATTATCGAAACATTCTTTATGTCGTTGGAATTGAGCTGCTGGAGTTCCTGAAGGTCATTGATCTTGCGGCCGTTGATGTATATTGCCGGCGCTCCTTTGCCGAAGACTTCCAGAGTGCCGTCGTTGTTTACTACCATCGGTACGCGTGCCAGCACATCGGTGGCCGTTCCCGCGATGGAGAGGGAGGTCCCTTCCACATCCGTTACGAGTGCGTTGCCTTTCATCGTCGTGGAGGGTCGGCTGGTGCGTACCACTACTTCTCCCAGCTCCAGTGAGGCCGGCGTGAGGTTGATGGTTCCCACATAGCCTGAAGCGGGAACTGAAACTTCGGCGGTCTCATAACCGACAAATGAACACTTTGCGGTGAGGTTTCCGGTTACGTCCGTTGTAATGGAGAACATACCGGCATGGTCGGTAACAGTGCCGGTGAGATAGGTCGAGTCGCGGTACACTATTACGTTGACATATCCGAGCGGAGCGTCGTTTTCTCCAATTACTTTGCCGGAAATCTCACGACCATAGCCCGCAGCCACGGCCATAAATGCAATTATGAGTGCAAGTATTTTCTTCATATAACGTCAGTATTTATCTTTTTCTAAGTTCAATAAGAGCATCTATAAGGCTGCCGTCCATGTCGATGCCTTTTTCTTCCATCGTGTCGGTCACTTTTTGTTTGACATCACTAAGGATATGGGTATTCAGTTCCTCCCAGGAATAAATCTCTGAGCAGTCATCATTGGTGGTGACACGCGCATTATATTCGGTGCGGTTGCCGACAGAATCAGTGATATAGCATATAATCACTGTCTGGAATTTGTCATCATCAAGTTCACGTGCATATGACTTGCCTACGTATTGGATGCCGGGAACGGAGTCAAGACGGGCAAGAGTCGCCTGTTCAAGATTCCTGTCACGCAGCTCTCCTTTCCTTGGAGAACATGAAGCGATGGCGAATGACACCATCAGAAAGAGTAGCGGGAGAATGAAGCATTTCGTTTTCATTTTACATCAGGTTTAAATGGTTTTTCTTTGATTGAAGACAAAGCGTCTTACGACGATTACTGATGCAAAATTACGTCCAACGGGATTTTAACTCCCAATATAAAGGTCTTAATATGCAGGATGCAACCTGCTGAAAATCAGAGGTTGCATCTTGAAAAAGTCTTAATTAAGCGTTGGCCGGTCTTAACAGGCTCTTAATCCTTACCCCGGTTTTTAAGGAATGCCACAATATCTTCCTTTTCGGGCACTCCGAGCTTCTTTCTTATTGAAGATTTACGGACATAAATTGTGGCGGTGGTCTGCCCGGTTATCACGCTTATCTCCTTTGTCGAGAATCCGGCTACCATGAGAACGATTATCTGCTGCTCTTTCGCACTGAGCAGGTCGCCGTATTTATGGTGAAGCTTGCTGTAAAATCCGGAGTAGAGGCTGTCGATCATCCCGAATACCTTTTCCCAGTCCACCAGCTCGCCGTTGGTTTCGCCGTCGATGGCTGAGATTTTACGCAGCATCTCGCGATTCTGCTCGGTCGGAGTCTCTGCCACCATCTTGATTATGCCGAGCTGCTTCAGCATTATGGCGCGTACGGCGGGGGAATCGCCTTGTTCGGTGGTTTGCGCCGGAGCGGATTTATATTCGTCAACCATTTTCTGCAACGCCTCGATGCGCTCCTCGTTGTCGCGTTCCCGCTGACGTCGCATTATGATTATCCAGACGCTGCCGCCAAGTATCAGAAGTGCCGCAAGACTTATGATAAGAATAAGTACCGTCTTGTGTTCGCTTTCGGCTTTCAGCGTCAGTGCACGGTTCTGCTGAAATAGCGCTCCCCGTTCCGACTCCCATTGCGAAGCCTTCATGCGGTTGAACCGCTCGCTCTGACGGTTGTTCAGACCATTTATGTGCATCAGTTTTATACGCCCTGTATGCTTGAAATCAATCATTGCATGGAGCAGATTGCTGTAACTGCGGAAATATGCATTGTCATCACCTCTCAGTCTGTCAGCAATGCTGTCGGCGATTGCAAGATGGTGCGCCGCACGGTTCACATTTCCTCCGTTCAGAGCATTAATGGCATATTGAAAGTGGAGAATATCGGCGGCACCGTTGTCAGGACCGGCTTTGTGGAATATTTCGCTGACAAGTCTGTCGCTTTCTTCATCCCGTCCGGCTTCGGTAAGAAGCTGTGCCTTTTCAACCATAAACAGAAACTGCTTGTCACCCCAGTGGCCGCAGCGGGCATAGTCAATAAGCTCGTTAACGAGATATAAGGCAGAGTCAATTTCTTCGGCATACTCATATCCAGCCAAGAGCATATACTTTGCCTCCATCTTTCTCAGCGTATCGTTTTCGAGTATATGAAGCCTTTTTGCCAATGGTATAATTTGACGACCTTGATACTCGGATGTACCGAGCAAGACTCGGATTCTCAATACCTCAGTCATCAGAGAATCGGGCACGTTCGGCAGCTTTGTAAGAGAATCAACCATTGTGATTGATTCCGGAATGTCGCCAACCCAAAACTTGTAGAATGCAAGTGCGATGCCACTCCGTATGTCTTTCACTATATCCTTCCCGCGATAATATTTGTGGGCAAAGGTAATCAATGAGTCCTCAATCATGGAACGATTACGTTTCATGTGGCCGAACGCCTTGAGGTAATGGAATTTTGCTTTCAGGGAGTCCGTTTTCAGGTCGGAGGGGTCAATCTCCTCCAGAATAGCCAGTGCGCTGTCCGCGTTGCTCCCCATCAGTTGCTCTGCAAGACTGATTTCCTCCTTGTCAGGACCTGATGTCGGTTTCGAGCACGAAGCAAGCACCACAATGACCGATAAAAGATATATTATTTTTCTCATTTGAACTCAGATAGAACGAAAAACAAAGGTAGATAAAAATCTGTAAAACGGAAGAGATCGGGAGTATAAAAGGGAAATAGGGTGGGGAGGGATTTCGAGGAAAGTTTTGTAAATTTGCGGCGAATAAAAGAGAAGGAATATGTATTACGTGAGGAAGCGACTGGAGATTTCGGCGTCGCATAGGCTGGAGCTGTCGTATGAAAGCAAGTGCACGGCGCTGCATGGCCACAACTGGATTATTACGGTGTTCTGCCGGGCTGAGGAGCTCGACGGGAACGGTATGGTAGCCGATTTTACGCACATCAAGCGGGCTATAGCCGACCGGCTCGACCACGCGTGTCTCAACGACGTTCTGCCTTTCAACCCGACGGCCGAGAACATCGCCCGCTGGGTGGTGGACCAGACGCCTGGTTGCTATAAATGTACGGTGCAGGAAAGTGAGGGCAACATCGCGGCATATGTGGCGCCCGGCGCAGAAGGGGCGCCGTTCTGATTAAATCGCCGTTCTGATTAAATCGCCGTTCTGATTGAAAAATGAGATGAAGGTCAACGAGATTTTTTATTCGCTGCAGGGGGAGGGGCGTTTTACGGGGCGTCCGGCGGTGTTTCTGCGGCTGTCGGGATGCAATCTGCGCTGCCCGTTCTGCGATACGCGCCACGAATCCTTTGTCGAGATGACCGAGGAGGGAATTGTGGGTGAGATGGCGGCGTTTCCGGCGCGTCACGCCGTAGTAACCGGTGGGGAGCCGGGGCTTCAGCTTACGGCATCGCTTGTGGAGGCTCTTCACTCCGAGGGCTTTTACGTGCAGGTGGAGACCAACGGGTCTCGGCGTCTGCCCGATTCAGTCGACTGGATAACCTGCTCTCCCAAGGAGGCCGAGGTGGTGCTCGGGCGTATCGACGAGTTGAAAGTCGTGATGGATACCGCGACCGACATGAGCCGCTATGACCGGCTCCGGGCAATTGCCGGAGAATTGCGTGTGCAGCCCTGCCATGAAGCTGACGCAGAAGCTACCCGGCGCAACACGCAGGCTGCCATAGCTTTCGCGCTCGCCCATCCGGAGTGGAGTCTGTCGCTCCAGACGCATCTGATGCTCGATATACGCTGAAGTCCTAAACGCCTTAGACCCCTTAAATGCCTTAAACACCTTACCCCATAAAACTATAGATACCGGTCGTCGACGGGCTGAAGCCGCTCGTCGAGGGTGAACACACGCGGCGATCCGGTGGGTATCTCCTCTTTTAGGATTTCGTCGGGTGTGAGTTTCTTGAGCATCATCACCAGTGCCCTCAGGGAGTTGCCGTGGGCGGCTACAAGAACCGAACCGTAAAGCCGGATTGCCGGGGCGATAAGTTCCTCCCAGCATGGGCGCACGCGTCCGATGGTAGTCTGCAGCGATTCCGTGAGCGGGAGCTCATCGTCTGTGAGTGCCGCGTAGCGCGGATCGTTGCCCGGGAACCGAGGGTCGTCGGGAGTGAGCGCCGGTGGCGCCACATCGTAGCTGCGACGCCAGATGTGCACCTGCTCGTCGCCGAATTTCGCAGCTGTGTCGGCCTTGTTGAGGCCCTGGAGTGCTCCGTAATGTCGCTCGTTGAGGTGCCAGTCCTTCACCACGGGGAGCCATACGCGGTCCATTGCGTCGAGCGCAATCTGCAGCGTATGGATGGCCCGTTTCTGAAACGAAGTGAAGCAATATCGCGGCTCGAGACCTGCGGCTGCGATTTTCCGTCCGGCTGCGGCGGCCTCGTCGCGCCCTTTTTCGGTAAGGTCGACATCTGTCCAGCCCGTGAAGCGGTTTTCGAGATTCCACTGGCTCTGGCCGTGGCGCAGAAGAATAAGATGATACATAATCGACAAAGAGTTTTCTTGGAAAACGCTTTGCCGGAGGGGGAGGTTCAAGCCGGGGAGATTAGCTGCACCGGTGGATTCGGCGGTACGGTCACGGAATTGCCGAAGGTGATGGTAGGTTGCAGGAGGATGGCCGGCTGGGCGATTTCCTTGCCGAGAATCGAATCCATAAGCATCTTTACGGCCACGATGCCGAGATAGTCGATTGGCTGACACACGCGGGTGACGGGCGGGTTGAGGTAGTCGAGAAACACGTTGTTGTCGAACGAGACGATCGACATATCCTGCGGCACCGAAAGGTTCTGCTCCTGCACGGCCTTGATGGAGCCGAGCAGAATGGTGGAGGAAAGCGCGAAGATAGCCGAGATGGGGTTGCCGCTCATCAGGGCGAGCTTGGTCTCGATATAGCCGTTCTGGGTGGAGAAGTCGTTGCCGCGCACGTTGATATTCTCCTGCAGACCGGCTTTTGTCATGGCGTCGCAGTAGCCCTCCACGCGTTTGCGCGATGTGATCGAGAAGGGTGATCCCTGGATGCAGAGGATATTGCGGTGGCCGTTGGCGATAAGAAGGTTGGTGGCCTCGAAGGCTCCCGCATAGTTGTCGGTTGCCACATAGGGGAGCTGGGAGTCGCCCTGCTCCTCGTAGTAGCGGTCGATCAGCACCACCGGAATCTGCTCGGCCACCTGGAGAATGCGCTGGGGTGTGTCGGAGCATGGGGCCATGATGATGCCGTCGACGTTGCGGGCCATCAGCGTATCGAGCGCGCGGTCTTCGTCGAGCGGATTCTCGCATGTGTCGATTACCATCACGGGATAAGTGAATTTGTTGGCCTCCTGGATTATGATGCTCGCGATGTTGGCGAAAAACGGGTTTTCGATACGCGGAATCAGCAGCGCGATAGTATGGGTGGAAGAGCTGCGCAAACTTTGCGCAACATGATTGGGGTGGTAATTCAGCTCCTTAATCGCATTATACACAACGGCTTGCGAAGCCTTTGAGATGCGATATTCATCGGATTTGCCGTTGAGAACTCGCGATATGGTAGTGATGGAGAGTCCGGTGAGGCGTGCTACATCGGCCAATGTGCTCTTTTTCATTGCTGGAAACGGCTGGAATTTGGTTAAATAGCTTCGAAATTTGTAGCGGGATTGGCAAATTTTGTCGTTTTTTGCGCAGATGTGCGACAAAAAATCCCCGTATAGCCTAAGCTTTTTGCAAAGATAAATAAATTTTTCGTAAAAAAATATTGAAAAATATTTTGAGATGCCAAATACTCTACATATATTTGCGCAAACGTTTGAGCATTCGCGCTCAGATGTCGCCCACACGCCCCACAGAGGGTATCGCAGAACTGGAACATCAAAACATCAACCAATATATACCTTAAATTACCATGAACTCCAAACCGAAGAGAATCGTCGTGGTCGGCAGCAGCAATACCGACATGGTGATCCGCACAAATCGTATGCCGCGGCCGGGCGAAACCGTGCTTGGCGGCAATTTCATGATGAATCAGGGAGGAAAGGGTGCCAATCAGGCGGTTGCCGCCGCAAAACTCGGAGGCGACACGACCTTCGTGGCGAAAGTGGGCGACGATATTTTCGGGCGCCAGACCGTTGAGCTCCTGCGCAAGGTCGGAATCGACACCACATATGTAGGCGTGTCGGCCAACTGTCCCTCCGGCGTAGCCCTTATCAACGTCGACGCCTCCGGCGAAAACTCCATCGCCGTGGCTTCGGGGGCCAATGCCGACCTTCTCCCCGCCGATATCGACGCCGCCGAGGAAGCCATAGCGTCGGCCTCGCTCATCATCATGCAGCTCGAAACGCCTGTAGAGACTGTGGCGCATGCCGCCCGCATAGCCAGAAAGCACGGGGTGAAGGTGATACTCAATCCGGCCCCTGCGCCGCGCGAGCCGCTGCCTGCATCGCTTCTGGCCGATGTGGACATCATCATTCCCAACAAGACCGAGGCAGAGCTGATTTCGGGCGTCGAGATTACCGACAGCGAATCGGAACTGCAAGCAATCAACGCCATCCATGCCATGGGCGTGCCCACGGTGATATTCACCCTCGGAAGCAAAGGCGCACTGATATGCGAGAACGGCGACTGCGAGCTTATCCCCTCGTTCAAGGTAGCGCCTGTGGACACTACCGCCGCCGGCGACACTTTCTGCGGCGCTCTCTGCGTGGCTCTTTCAGAGGATATGCCCATGCGCCGTGCAATCGAGTTCGCCAACAAGGCCGCATCCATCACGGTGACCCGCATGGGAGCCCAGCAATCCATCCCCACCCGCGACGAGGTGGACTTTTAAGAGAATCCTTTTCCCAAAACCAACATTCTAATACCAATAATTGATGAAACCAACTGCAATCAGATTTGCAATGGCCTGCTGCATTTTCGCACTCGCCATACTCATAGCCCCCGCAGCCATCGCCCAGAATATGGTTAGCGGTACGGTTGTGGACGGGCAGAACGAGCCAGTAATCGGCGCGAGCGTAATGGTGAAAGGCACCACCTCGGGCGTGGCAACCGGCATCGACGGTGATTTCTCCATCGCCGCAAAGCCCTCCGACGTACTGAAGGTATCGGCCGTAGGATATAAGACGGCTGAAGTGAAGGTGGAAGGCTCCGCTCCCATCCGCATAACGCTTGAGGAGAGCTCCGAAGTGCTCGACGAAGTGGTCGTAATCGGCTACGGCACTTCTACCAAGAAAGAACTTACAGGCTCTGTGGCCAGCATGAAGAAGGAGGAACTGAATCCGGGAACATTCCCCAATGCCATGGGCATGCTCCAGGGCAAGGTGGCCGGCCTTCAGATTGTGAATCCTTCGGGCGCCGACCCAACTGCCAAGTATGAGATACTTCTGCGCGGCACCAACACTCTTGCCGCCGGCCAGGGTCCGCTCGTGATTATCGACGGCGTGGCCGGAGCCGACATCCGCAACATCAACCCGCAGGATATCGAGAGCATCGACGTGCTGAAGGACGGCTCGGCAGCCGCCATCTATGGTACGCGCGGCACCAACGGCGTAATCATCGTAACCACCCGCCGTGCCCGCGAAGGCCGCGCCGAGGTGACCTACGAGGGCCAGTTCACCGTAGGTAAGGTTACGCGCCGCGCAGTTCCGCTGACGGCAAGCGAATTCAATTATGTGATCGACACCTACCGCCCCGAACTCTCAGGCTCCAAATATGGCGCCGATACCGACTGGTTCGACGAAATCACCCGTACCCCCATCAGCCACAAGCACACACTCTCGCTTAGCGGCGGTACCGAGAAATTCTCCCACTTCACTTCGCTCAACTACGAGAAGGCCGAGGGCGTTCAGCGCGGCAACGACTTCGAAAAGATTGCCGGACGCACCAACATCCGCCAGAGCCTGCTCGAGGGATGGGTCGACGTCGACGTGAACCTCTTCATCACCCACCGCAAATACAATCCATCGAACACCTCCGCATTCCAGCAGGCATTCATCCATAATCCCACGGAGCCGGTCTACGACCCCTCCAACACCACATCGGGAGGCTACTACCGCATCGAGGCTATGGAATACTACAATCCCGTGGCCATGATCAACGAGCGCACCAGCACTACCGTTAACGACAATTTCGGCGGTAATGCCCGCGTTACCCTCAACATCAAGCCGGTCAAAGGGTTGAAATGGGATGCTTTCCTGGCTCTCTCGCGTGAGTCCAACGAGTCGAAGACCTACAGCACACATTATTATCCCAGCATAATCGGCACCGACGGCTCGGCTGAAATCAGCAACTACAAGAACAACGACACCCAGTTCGAGACAACCCTCAACTATATCCGTTCGTTCGGCCCCCACTCGCTTCAGGCTCTTCTGGGCTACACCTATCAGAAAGGTACCGAGAATTCGGCCGGCATGAGCAACGTGGGCTTCGACTTCGACGACACCGAGACCAACGACATCGGCTCCGGCACCGGACTGCTCAACGGCAAGGCCGACCTGAGTTCCTACAAGGAGTCTCACACCTATATCGGCTTCTTCGGCCGCGTGCTCTACAACTACGACCAGCGCTACCTGGCATCCGTATCGCTACGCCGCGACGGTTCCTCGCGCTTCGGCAAAAACAACAAGTGGGGATGGTTCCCTGCCGTATCGCTCGGCTGGCGCATCAGCCGCGAGGCCTTCCTGCGCGATGTGGAATGGCTTAACGAACTGAAAATCCGCGGCGGCTACGGTGTGACCGGCAACCAGGACTTCTCCAACTATAAGTCGCTCATCCTGATGACTACTGCCGGCAAGTTCTGGTACAACGGCGAGTGGATCAACACCTATCAGCCTGCATCCAACCCCAACCCCGACCTGCAGTGGGAAAAGAAGAAAGAATTCAACATCGGCCTTGACGCACAGCTCTTCAACAGCCGCCTGAACGTTACATTCGACTACTACCACCGCACAACCGACAACCTGCTCTACAACTACACCGTTCCTACTCCTCCCTACATCTTTAATACGCTGTTTACCAACGTTGGCAAGGTGACCAACCAGGGTGTGGAACTGACGATTTCGGCAATCCCCGTGAAGACCAAGGACTTCACCTGGAGCACCACATATCTGATCGCACACAACACCAACAAGCTCAACAAATTCACCAACGAGGAATTCACCAACGGTACCTATAAGGTAGGATGGTCGGCTCCCGGCAAATGCTACACCCAGCGCCTTATCGAGGGCGAATCGCTCGGCACATTCTACGGTCCGATTTTCCTCGGCACCGACACCGACGGTAAGGACGTGCTCCTTGGCCAGAACGACGACGGCACCGTGCCAGAAGAAAAATGGGAAAAACTCGGATGCGCCTATCCGAAGGTTACAATGAGCTGGAGCAACACACTGCTCTGGCGCAAATGGGACCTCAGCTTCTCGCTGCGCGCATCGCTCGGCGGCAAGGTTCTCAACGACATGGCAATGCGCTACGCCAACCTCGACCGTCTCGGCCTGAACAACATCTCCTCCGACTTCCTCGACGATCAGGGCCATACCGAGCTCGGCACGAAATATTCCTCCAAATATGTGGAGGATGGCTCCTTCCTGAAGATGGACAACCTTACACTGGGCTATACCTTCACTTTCCCCTCGAAGTTCATCCAGACTCTTCGCCTGAACTTCACGGCCCAGAACGTATTCACCATCACCAAATACAAGGGCATCGACCCCGAAGTCGGCATCACCGGCCTCGAACCCGGACTTGAGGGCCTTACATACTATCCCCGCACCACCGAGTTCACTTTCGGCGTCACCGCAAAATTCTAAAAGAGTGTAAATCTCCATAAAAGAAATCACGCAATGAAAAGCATAATCAAATACATCGCCCTGGGCATGGCCGGCCTCGCCGCAGCAAGCGCCTGCACCGACCTCGACGAAGAGGTATACAGCCAGATTCCGATGGACAACTTTTTCAAGAACGAAAAAGAGCTCGTGGCCAACGCCGGACGCGCCTACACCAAGATGCAGGGCTACAACGCCGAGCAGAGCCTCTGGACGCTGCTTCTTCAAGCTTCCGATGAGTGTGCCGTGCCGGCTACCAATACCGGCAGCTGGTATAGCGGCGGCCGCTACCAGGAAGTGCAGAACAATATCATTCCCCCGTCGAACCGCCTGCTGAAAAAAGGGTGGGACTGGATTTTCAACGGCATAGCCGCCTGCAACGAAATCATCTATGAGACAGAAATCTCTGAAGTGGATTTCGAGGGTAAGGACAAGATTCTGGCCGAAATGAAGACCCTCCGCGCTTTCTTCTATTACGAAGCCATGGCCAACTGGGGCAACATACCCTTCACCATCAACTATACCGATACGGGCTATCCCGAGCAGAAAGACCGCCGGTTTGTGTTCGATTTCCTGACCAAGGAGCTCTCGCCCGAGTTGATTTCCAAACTCGACCGCCATCCGGCATCGACTAACTACGGGCGCGCCAATCAGGCTACAGCCTACTGCATTCTCGCCAAGATGTATCTCAACGCCGAGAAGTGGTTCGGAACACCCATGTATCGCGAGGCCGAGCAGGCCGCCAAAAATGTGATGGACATCGGCGATTATCAGATTGAGGACACCTACGGCATCAACTTCGCCGTCAACAATGAGCCCTCACGCGAAAATATCTTCGTGATAGTTTACGACCACGTGGCCATCCCCTCGGGCAGCCGTTCGTTTTACCTCTATACGCTCACGCTCGAGCCGGAATCGTGCCCCACGTTCAACATCACCGCTTCGCCCTGGTCGGGTTTCATCTGCCAGCCCGACTTCTTCCAGAGCTATGACGCCGCAGATGCGCGTCGCGACCTTACTTGGCTCTACGGCCCGCAGGTCGATGTTAAGGGAAATCCCATCATGGTCGACGGTCAGCAGATGAGCTACAATCCGGTGTTCGACGAGCGCCATTACTACAACGTGAACGGCGGTCGCCAGAAATTCGACGGCGCACGCATCTGCAAATGGCCGTATCAGACCGACGGCATGCTCACCTCGGGCGAGACCTGCATGGACAACGATTTTGCCATTTTCCGCTATGCCGACGTAGTGCTGATGTATGTGGAGGCGCTTGTACGCCAGGGACGTACTGCCGATGCAGTCAACCTCCCCGAATTCCAGAAAATCCGCACCCGCGTGGGGTTGCAGCCCTACACGGTGGGCCAGCTCACTCTCGACGAGCTTTATGCCGAGCGCGGCCGCGAGCTTGCATGGGAAGGTTGGCGCCACGAGGATATGATCCGTTTCGGCAAATATCTCAAGCAGTACTGGGCTCATCCCGCCCAGGAAGGCGATACTTTCCGCGAACTTTTCCCGATTCCTACCGAAATTCTCAACGCCAACCCCAAACTCCATCAGAATCCCGATTACAACTGATGCCGTTGCGGGTCGGATTGAAAGAAATACACGTTTCATGATGACCGCTCATTCTCCTCTTCTCTCCATTTTTTCAACACCATATTCAGAAACTGACAGCAAACAAACCCTCTCCCCCCAATTAATTCCATGAAAACCATAATCAATTGTCTGGTAGCTGCCTCGCTGGCCGTAGGCTGTAGCGCAGACGCAGTGGGCGCCGAGAAAATAAAGGCCGACGTGCTCCGCGACAAAATCGCCGGAGCCTGGATCGGTCAGATGGTAGGCAATATCTACGGCCTTCCGTTTGAAAACAAATTCGTCGACGAGCCGGCGGCCGAGTCGCGTTTCCCCTTCGGGTACACCAAGAATATTGACAAACTCGAGAAATACGACGGAGCCTTTTCCGACGACGATACCGACGTGGAGTACATCTACCTGACGTTGATGGAGAAATACGGCATCGAACCTACCTACGCTCAGATGCGCGAGGGGTGGATGTATCATATCCGCGACCGTGTGTGGCTTGCCAACCGCGCCGCCCTGGGGCTTATGCACCTGGGCTATACGCCTCCCTTCACAGGCTCGGAAGACCTGAACCCCCATTGGTATCAGATCGATCCCCAGCTCATCAACGAAATCTGGGCCTATACTGCCCCGGGAATGCCTGCCTACGCCGTAGGCAAGAGCGACTGGGCGGCACGTATCACAAGCGATTCCTGGGCTGCGGCTCCCACAGCACTCTACGGCGCCATGTATGCCGAGGCATTTTTCGAGAACAATCTGACCAAACTGATCGAGAAAGGGCTGAAATATCTGCCTGCCGACGACCGCTACGCCATGGGCGTGCGCAAATGTCTCGAACTTCACAAGCAGTATCCCGACAACTGGGTGAAGGCGCGCCAGATTATCGCCGACGAATTCTATGTGAACGAAGACCCGATGACCAAGACCATCTGGAACGCCGATCTTAACGGCCTGATGGGTATTCTGGCAATGCTCTACGGCAACGGCGACTTTCAGCGTACGCTCGACCTCAGCTGCGCCATGGGCTTCGACTGCGACAACCAGGCCGCTACCATCTCCGGGCTGATGGGTATAATTCTCGGCGCATCGAAACTTCCGGCCGACCTGACGATGCCCGTAAAGGGATGGACTAAACCCTTCAACGACCGCTATATCAACATCACGCGCTACGATATGCCCGACGCCTCGATTCAGGACATCATCGACCGGACATACCGTCAGGCCATCGACGTGATCACCGCCAACGGCGGAAAGGTGAAAGGCAACGAGGTGTATATCAATCCGAAGGCCACGTTCAATCCGCCGCTGGAATTCTGTATCGGTCCGATGCCCGACCTCACCGTTGGCATGCCTGCCGACTACGATTTCGCCTGCACGGCCAACCGTGGCTACAAATGGACCATGACCGGAGGCGCACTTCCCGCCGGTCTGACCTTCAACAACGGTCGTCTGGAAGGTACTCCTCAGACTGCCGGCAAATACGACATCACTCTGGCGCTTACGGGCAACGGCAAGGAGCTGACGAAGGATTTCCAGATTCTCGTGAAACCGGAGAACCTGGCCATGCAGGCCGACACCATCTATGCCAACGTCCGCACGCTCAACGAGGCTGTGCTCGACTCCTGCTGGATTACCTTCGGCAAGCCGATGTATGCCAAGAGCGTCGACGTGATTCGTGATGGCGTGAAGAAGGGGGCCGGCTCGGTATTCTATACTCTGGCCGAGAAGTCCAATCGCCCGAAAATCGACTACTTCGGCTACGGATGGGCCGAGCCACGCACCGTCGACATGATTGAACTGAATACAGGCTGCCTCGAAGAGTTCGGCGGATGGTTCACCGACCTCAGCATACAGTATCTCGACGAAAAAGGGCGCTGGCGCGACGTGGGTCTATACACTTCGAATCCCGCTCTTCCGGAAACCGACATCGTGTTCTTCCAGCCTCATTTCGCCCAGTTCATTCTTGAGTTCGCTCCGGTTACTACCCGAGGCATCCGTGTGCTGGTCGACACCAAGAACCAGGCTCATTGGCATAAGTATACCAAAAACGTTTCCAATTTCACCTCGATAACCGAACTCGGAGTCTATAACCTTTCTAAAGACGGCAAGTAAATGAAGCGTATCGCAATAATTTTCTCTATGGCACTTGCGGCATTCGCGGCGTGGGCCGCGCAGCCCCGCAGTGTAGAGATGTCGAAGGCCGAACTGCTCGACAAGATAAAGGGCGGCTGGGCCGCACAGACCATAGGCGTGGTGTTCGGCGCTCCGGTGGAATTCAAGTTCACCGGCTCATACACCCAGGACTATCAGCCTATCCCCTGGTCGGAGCACTATGTGAAATACTGGTGGGAAAAGAAGCCCGGCCTCTTCGACGACATCTACAACGACTGCACTTTCGTGGAGACCTTCGAGCGTCTCGGACTCGACTGCTCGCAGCAGGAGCTTGCCAATGCCTTTGCCTTCGCCGACTACCATCTGGCCCACGCCAACCAGGCCGGCCGCTACAACATCCGCAACGGCATCATGCCCCCCGAGTCGGGCAACTGGCTCAATAACCCCCATGCCGACGACCTTGATTTCCAGATCGAGGCCGACTTCATCGGCCTGATGGCCCCCGCAATGGTGCCCGAGGCTCTGCGCATCGCCGACAAGGTAGGCCACATAATGAACTCGGGCGACGGATTCTACGGCGGTGCCTTCGTGGCAGGCCTTTACAGCAGCGCCTTCTATCTCGACAATCCGCGCGATATAGTTGAGACCGCTCTCGCTCCGATTCCACAGGAGAGCACCTTCTACCGCTGCATCCGCGACGTGCTCGACTTCCATCGCCTCAATCCCAACGACTGGAAAGCCTGCTGGGAATACCTGCAGCGCCACTGGAATGTGGACGTAGGTTGCCCGAAGGGCGTTTTCCTCAGCTTCAATATCGACGCCAAACTCAATTCGGCGTTCGTTGCCCTCGCAATGCTCTACGGCAACGGCGACTTCACCGACACGCTCGATATAGCCGCCCGCTGCGGCCAGGACGCCGACTGCAACCCCGCCACCGCCGGAGGTGTGCTCGGTGTGATGAAAGGATATAGCGGAATACCCGCCTTCTGGCTTGATCCGCTCAAGGAGGTGGAGAACCTCAACTTCGAGGGCACCGACATATCGCTTGCAAGCTCATATCAGATGAGCTACAACCAGGCCCTTAAGCTTATCGAGAAAAACGGAGGCCGCGTGGAGGCCGACAAGGTGGTGATTCCAATCGAGAAAGCTTCCGTACTTCCGCTGGAACAGAACTTCACCAACACCTACCCGCTGTTTCGCGAGCGCAAGGACTGCTTCCTCGACAAGGAGTATGAATTTTCGTTCGACGGCAACGGCTTCGTAATCTGGGGTAACATCTGCTCTCTGCGCCACATCAACAAGGATTATATAAACCGCGTCTCCATCCGCCATATCGGTTCGGAGGTGTTCGGTCTCGCCGAGCCAGACGACCCCTATGTGGCCGATGTGCAGGTGTGGATCGACGGCAAGCTCGACCAGACGGTGAAGATGCCGATGCGCAACACCGACCGCCGCGTGGAGCCGGCCTGGAAGTATCTCCTCCCCGAGGGACCGCACACCGTGCGCCTCGTATGGACCAATCCGAACCAAAACTACACGATCCGCATCAACGACATCATGTATTACTCGGAGAAACCTAACAACAACCGCTTTTATTCCAATCTGAAATGAACAGTATACTGAAATACACGGCTATGGCGCTCATGGGAGCCGCCGCTCTCGCCGGATGCAAGGATGCTGACAAAGGGTCGGCCTCCATCCCCTACGGCACGACGGTAACCATCGATAAGGCCACACTCCTCGACAAGATAAAGGGCGGATGGGCCGCGCAGACCATCGGATGTACCTACGGCGGTCCGACCGAGTTCAAATACAAGGGCGGCATGATCAACGACAGCATCCCCATCATATGGTATGACGACTACTGCAAGGACATCTTCGCCGAGGACCCGGGTCTGTACGACGACGTCTACATGGATCTTACCTTTATGGAGGTTATGGCGCGCGAGGGGATTGACGCTCCCGCCGCAAGCTTTGCCGATGCTTTCGCCAATGCCGACTACAAGCTCTGGCACGCCAATCAGGCCGCCCGCTACAATATTCTCAACGGCGTGATGCCGCCCGCTTCGGGCCACTGGAAGAATAATCCCCACGCCGACGATATCGATTTCCAGATCGAGGCTGATTTCATCGGCATGATATGTCCGGGCATGCCCAACGTGTCGAGTGCTTTTGCCGACCGCATCGGCCATATCATGAACTATGGCGACGGCTTCTACGGCGGTGTCTACGTGGCAGCGCTCTATACGCTCGCATATGTGTGCGACGATATTCCCACCGTTGTGGAGCAGGCGTTGCAGACCATCCCTGCCGAGGCAAATTTCCGCCGCTGCATCGAGGATGTAATCTCCTTCTGGCGCAAGAACCCCTCCGACTGGAAACAGTGCTGGCTGGCCATCGACCAGAAATATACTGCTGAGAAGGGTTGTCCCGAAGGGGTCTGGAACGGATTCGACATCGACGCCACAATCAACGCCGCCTATTGCGTGATCGGGCTGCTCTATGGCGAGGGCGATTTCTTCCGCACCCTCGACATTTCCACCCGTTGCGGCCAGGACAGCGACTGCAACCCGGCTACCGCAGGAGGTATTCTCGGCGTGATGATGGGATATGAGGCCCTCCCCGCCAAATGGAAACCCGCTGTGGAGCGTTGCGAGAATATCGATTTCCCGTATACCTCAATCTCGCTTGCCACAAGCTATGGCATTACTCTCGACCTTCTTGAAAAGGTCGTGGTGGCCAATGGCGGTAACGTTACCGACGATGCTGTATCCTTCAGTATCGAGCGCCCGGTGGCTGTGGCTCTGGAGCAGTCGTTCGAGGGAATCAAGCCGGTGGAGCGCCGTGTGGTAAAACTCGACCTCGATCCGGAATATACCTGGGATTTCAACGGCTCGGGCATCGTGCTCCAGGGGCAGGTGCGCCGCGACGACAAATCCGCTCCCGACGACTATGTGGCCCGGCTCGAGGCGTCGGTCGACGGCAAGGTGGTCGACACGTTCGCAATGCCTCTCGACTATATAACCCGCAAATACGACATTTTCCACACCTATGATCTGACCGACGGGCCCCATAAGTTGACCGTACGCTGGCTCAACCCCACACGCGGCTATGCCGTGCAGTGCAAGGATATTGTGGTCTATGGAACCGAATGAAGACCTATCGGAGGCCGCCCGTCGGCGTTGAGAAGTTATTTTGCTCTGTTGTTGACTCCAGGCGCATGCAGGGCGGCCTCTTTCAGATTATCAATCACCAATATACTGAAACAAATTCATACCGGTCATCAAAATGAAACGTCTGAAAATTCTTTTCATCTGCTCTTTTCTGGCTTTGGGTGCCGCTCTGACTTCCTGTGGGGGCGACGACGACCCGACACCTGCCCCGACGCCCACCCCCACACCCTCGCCGGGCGGTCGCGTAATCTATACCACACGCTGGAATCCCGGGCAGACCATGCAGAGCGCCAAGCTCGGCCGCCAGGTGAGCTACAGCGTGCTTGTTCCGCAGGAATATCTTAGCGGCAGCGGCGCTACATTTCCCGTTGTCTATCTGCTGCATGGCTATGGCGATACTCCCGAAGCATGGGGCCCCGGTCATTTCGACATACAGAATGTCGACGCCCAGGCCCGCACGGCCGGGCAGACCGGTCCGGTTATCTACGTCATTCCACAGGGCTGGAACTCCTACTATGTAAACCGCTACGACGGCGGATTCAATTATATGGACATGCTGGTGGATGAGCTCGTTCCGATGATCGACCGGATGCTCCCCACTCGTCCTTCGGCACGCTACCGTGCGGTTGCAGGCTATTCGATGGGCGGTTTCGGGGCGCTGGCCATGGCCGGTAAGAACGCCTCGGTGTTCGGCACCTGCATTTCGCTTTCCCCCTCGATGAATACCGACGCGCAATACCGCACGCTCGGCGGCTGGGACAGCCAGTGGGGCGACATTTTCGGCGGCCGTGGCACCACCGGAGACGCACGCCTTACGCCTCACTATCTCAGTCTCTGCCCGTTGCATTTCTTCGCCGACAATCAGCCTTCGGCTTTCGCATCGCAAAAGTGGTATGTAGACTGCGGCGACGACGAGGAGCGCCTCTATGCGGGCAGCGGCGAACTCCACTGCCTGCTGCGCGACAAGGGAATCGACCACGAATTCCGCGTGCGCAACGGTGCACACACCACCTCCTACTGGCGCGAAGGTCTGCGTGAAGGCCTTGCGGTTTTCAAGGCGGCATGCGACGGCGCGTCTTATCCCGACATAACTCCGGTTAATCCTGCCGGGGGCGCAACTCCGGAATTTATTAATGTGTCCGACGCTCCCTGCCAGATTAGTCTTTTCAAGGGCAACGGCCTGAAATCAAACTCGAATACTCACATCGTATATGTTGAGATCGGCGAAGGTGTGCCGGCTCCCGATGCTGCCGGGGTAGCGTCGCTGCTGGCTCAGTCGCTTCAGGTAAAAAATGCTGCCGTTGCGGTAGTAAATTCGGCAGATGTTGCCGCGGTCGGCGCCGATGCTGTTTTCGCCGCCGTGGAGGGAACGCTCGGAGTCTCTGTTGCCGACGCAAACCGCCATCTGATGGGTTTGGGCGACAATCTTCGGGTAGTCGGTCCGCTTGCCGTCTCCGGGCGTCCGTTTGCAGGGGTATATCTGTATGACTCAAATCTCGCAGCCGGTTCCGGCGCCACATTCGGGGCTGCGCAGTATGTTCTTGATATATCGGATATGGGAGCCAACCATCGGGCTATGTTCAATCTCTTCTGCGCGCTTCGCGATGCGGATGCAAAGGTTGAATACCGCGTTCGCAACGGTGTCGTGTCCTCCGATTGTACATCCCACGGCATTTCGGCTCTCGGTCAGTTCATCTTCAATACATTGCCAATAAGATAAGATATGAAGATATTACGCCACATAGCACTTCTTCTGCTTGCTCTGGCTTCCGCTCTCGCCGCCATGGCCGCTGTGCCACGACCTGTAGAGACCGAGGGGCTGACGCTGCGCAGCGACCTTCTGGGGCGCGACGTGCGCTACTCGGTCATCGTGCCGCAGGGCGCGGAGGGCGAGCGCTTTCCGGTGCTTTACCTGCTGCATGGAATCGGAGGCGACTGCAGTTCGTGGCTCGAATATACTGACGTGGCCTCGATGATACAGCGCGGCGAGGTCGGCCCGATGGTGGTCGTGATGCCCGACGGGTATCTCAGTTACTATTCCGACGCCGCCGACGGCTCGATGCCCTACGAGCGGATGTTTCTCGAGGAGCTGATGCCCGAAATCGAGCGGAAATATCCCGTGAGCATCGATCCCAGGGATCGCCTGATCGGAGGTTTCTCGATGGGTGGCTTCGGGGCGCTTACGCTCGGCCTGCGCAACCGCGACTGCTTCGGCTCGATAATCGCCCTCTCTCCCTCGATGCGCACCGACAGCGTCTATGCTTCCGAAGGCCCTCAGGAAGAGTGGGAGAAGCAGTGGGGACGCACCTTCGACGGCATCGGCCGCAAGGGCACCGACCGAATTACTCCCTATTACCGTGCGCGTTCCCCATATCATATCATCGATACGATAGCTCCTTCCGAACTCGCCGGCAAGAACCTCATTATTGATATCGGCGACCGCGAGAATTCGCTCGCCGAATCGGCCGAGCAGATTCACCGCCGCATGGCGGAGCGGGGCATCGCCCACACATACCGTGTGCGCGGAGGCGGCCACGACTTCGATTGCTGGAATCCGGCGCTCCTCCAGGCTCTCAGGGAATTGTATCCCGGCATGGGGCTTTCCGAAGTGAAGCCCGAAATAACCTCTCCCATCCATAGGCATAACTCGGCGCTATATCTGCCGAAGGCGGCAGCCGGGTCCGACCGTCGTTATCCGGTTGTCTACGTGCGCGGTGCGCTAAAAGATTCAGACCGGGAAGCTTTGGCTCGCCGTGTGGCTGCTCTTACCGCTGAAGGTGCCATACGCCCCATGGCGATATGCTTTCTTGGAGAAAACGACTCCATAGGCATGATAGAGAAGGCCTCTCCGGCGCTTCGCGCCTCGCGCCGCATGCGCGCTCTCGTCGAGGTAGGTACCGATTGCTCCCGGGCAGCGTCAGATATAGCTACTGAACCTACCTATACGGCAATTGTATTGTGTGAGCCTCAAGTCGGCGCCGTGGATGCCGGTGAGTTCGCCCGGCGGCTCAAACAGCATGGCCGCTATCCGCGCCTATGGCTTTCGCAGACGCCCGCGAATCCCGGCTACGCCTTCGCCTCCGACCTCCATGTGTTTCTGCGCGAGATGGATCTTTCCCACCGTTACCGTGTAGCCGACACGACACCCGGCGCTTTGCTTCCGCAATGGGAGGAGTGGCTGAAATATATCGACTCGCGGTTCCATATCTGAAAAATGAATTATCAAATCTTAAATCTTTAATACTTCTATGTTTACAGTAACCAATTATGCTCTGGCCGTGGTGTTCTGCATCGTCACCATGATCTGCTGGGGCTCATGGGGCAACACCCAGAAGCTGGTATCGAAAAACTGGCGCTACGAACTCTTCTACTGGGATTATGTGATAGGCATGGTGCTCTTCACCGTGCTTCTCGGCCTGACCATGGGAAGCCATGGCGCCGAGGGACGCCCCTTCTGCGAGGATCTTGCCCAGGCATCCGGCTCGGCTATCGGCTGGGTGATTCTCGGTGGTGTGATTTTCAATGCATCCAACATCCTGCTTTCAGCTTCCATCTCGCTGGCCGGCATGGCGGTGGCCTTCCCGCTCGGTGTGGGGCTTGCCCTTGTGCTCGGCGTGATAGTGAACTATATCGGTGTGCCCGCAGGCAATCCCTATCTGCTGTTCGGAGGAGTGGCATTGGTGGTTGTCGCCATAATCTGCAACGGCGTGGCTTCAGGAAAGATGCCGCGTTCGGGCGAGGGCGACTCGCAGAGCGTTCGCCGCAAAGGCATCATCATCGCCCTCATCGCCGGTGTGCTCATGTCGCTCTTCTACCGCTTTGTGGTGATGGGTATGGACGTGACTGATTTCGCTAATCCTCAGCCCGGTATGCTTACCCCCTACGGCGCCATCTTCATTTTCTCCATCGGTGTGCTGCTTAGCAACTTCGTGTTCAATACGCTTGCCATGCGTTTCCCCTTCACCGGGCAGCCCGTGGGCTACGGAGCATATTTCAAAGGTTCGGTTTCCACCCACCTCTGCGGCATGCTCGGGGGCGCCATCTGGGGGCTGGGAACAGCCTTCAGCTACATCGCCTCCGGCGAAGCCGGTCCGGCCGTGAGCTATGCCCTCGGTCAGGGAGCACCGATGATCGCCGCTATCTGGGGCGTGTTCATCTGGAAAGAATTCAAAGGAGCACCAGCGGTAGTCAGCAAACTGCTCGCTGCCATGTTCGTACTCTTCCTCGCCGGTCTGGCAATGATAGTATGGGCCGGTAACTGAATAATTGCAAATAATCAACTTACTTTAATCTTATAACCTGAATAACATTATGAAAAAATCTGCTCTCTGGCTGGCCATGGCCGCCGCAGTGGCCTTTGGTTTTACGGCCACATCTTGCAGCGACGATCCCGACCATCCCGACAAAAACGTGCTTGAGACCCCGATGATGCAGGCTCCGCAGCTCACTTCGAACTCGGCGACGCTCTCCTGGAAGAAATGCGCCAACGCCAACATGTATGTATACACTGTGAACAACGGTCCTGAAATGATGACCTATGAGCCGACCGTCACTCTCGAAGGGCTCACTCCCGAGACCACCTATACATTCAAGGTGAAGGCTCGTCGCGATTATTCAGAGTATTTCGAGGATTCGGAGTATACGACCATAAAGTTCACCACCCTCGAAAAGGTGCAGGCGCGTGCCGTCTACCATGTTGCTACCTTCGCCGACGACTGGGACCGCTGGTTCTACGAGTATAATCCCGACTGGACCGTGAAACGCATATACCGCACTGTCGACGGTACAGCCGAAGGCGCCCTCGATCGCGAATGGAATTTTGCCTATAGCGGAACCAACCTCCAGGTAACCGGCAAGAACGAGTATACCATAACCCTCAACGACAAGGGTTACGTCGCAACGCTCGTCGACGGCTCCAAGACCTACGACTACATCTACGATGCCGACGGATACCTGATTCAGGTCTACAAGGATGGTAATGTGGTCTGCAACGTTCAGATTGAGAACGGGAATATAATGCAGTGGAGCAAATTCCAGGACGGCAACGAAGTCTGGAAAATCCATACCTACGACAGCAACCTCAACGTTGGCGGCGTGCATGCAATCGCCGCCGAGGGAATCGGAGCCAGCCGCTGGCTGGTGGAGACCGGACTTTTCGGCAAGGCATGCACCAATCTCCATACTTCCAACCAGTGGGATTATTCGTCGACCGGATCGTCGTTTACCTTCGAGTTCGATTCCAACGGTTGCGTAAGCGTGGAGCATAAACTTTACGGATCCGACGAGGAAAAATACTTCTATACATATATAGCCGAATGATTCCAGACCGCTTGCGCCGGAGGCTATAGCCTGCCGGCGCGGGCGCCCATACTACTGAGTGTAATTTGTTTTAGGTACGATGGAAGCGGCCGGGGCGAGGCGCCTCGGCCGCTTTTGCCGTATCCCGGTGGTAGACCAACTGCATGACGACTGGAAACCGAAACTGCCCAGAACATTTCTTGACCACCCTTCTTCGACAACTTTGTGAGCATAAAAGAGAGCGGTTTCTCTTTCTCCAGCTTCGAAATATTTATCTATCAGAGTACAGTGATGACCCCACGGCACAGAAAAGATAATATCGTCATTGATACCCTGAGAAGTGCCAATAGCTTGTTGGCATTTCTCAATTTCAAAATTGCCAACAACTTGTAGGCGATTTACAGAGGCTTCATTATAAAGAAGATACATCTTCTTCATGTATTGCAGGCTCTGCCGGGAAAAGCCCTCGGCTTCCGGTATGGCCACCTTCAAATCCTGACTGAGATTCCGATAAAATCCACTTCCATATATATTCTCGGCATCACGGGCCACGATGTCTCGACCGAGAGACCAGTAGAAGTGTTGCATCTCACGGTTTACTTGCGTCGCAGCCTTAATCTGGCTGTGGCGGTATCGCTCTTTTAACTCCTGTATCCAGCGGGAGTATTCGGCATCGGTCTTAATCAGTTTGCTCATATTGGAAATGGTGAATGACGTTTGTTAGCCTGCTATAGTTGTTATCGGGAGGTTTTCTTCAGCTCGGAGGGGGCGACGCCGTATTCGCTCTTGAAGCATGTTCGGAAATAACCGGGGTCGCTGAAGCCGCACGCGTAGGCCGTCTCAGAGACGCTGAAACCCTGGCAAAGCATTTCGTGGCCTTTTCGGAGGCGACATTTCCTGATAAATTCGTTGCCCGACATACCCGTGAGGGCTTTCAGACGGCGGTAGAGTGTGGAATGGCTCATGCCGAGCTCGGCCTGCAAGAATTCCATATCGAGATCCGCGCGCCCCATGTTCTGCTCTACAAGCGAGGTGAAATGGTCGAGAAATTCCCGGTCGACCTGGCTCAAGTCGGGTGCCGTGGCTGTCGTATCATTTCCGGCAGTAACGGTTTCTGCCGTGGTCCCGGTGGACGGGGCCTCTTTTCGTCTGTTGCGGCCATAACGAAGAACCAGACACACAATGGCGCCACCGAGCAGAATATAGACTGCTATGGCCCACCACATGAGCCACCATGGCCGTTTCACCGAAATCTCAAGTTTTAGCTCGCCTGACAGGTCGCCCGATATGCTGTCCGGGAGTCCCGGGCGCACTGCGAGCATATGGGTGCCGGGGGAAAGGTTGGCAAGCATGAGTTCGTGCGACTCCGGCAGCGGCATCCAGCGGTCGGACTCTCCATCAAGGCGGTAGTAACAGGTGGTTTTGCCACGCATGGAAAAGTCGGGAACTGCGAAGAGGATTTTAACCATGCGGCATCCGTAGGGGATATCAATGGTGGCCCCTGGATTGTAGCGTGTTATTTCGGAGTTTTCTCCACCTTTCCCGCTTCCGGGAATCACGTATCCCACAATCCTCAGCTCAGGGTGTTTCTTCCGTCGGTCGAAGTTCCCTGGATGGAATGCGTATATGCCGTCCAGAGTACCTAAATAGATGGTGCCGTCGTCGCTTCGGGCGCCCTGGCGGTCGAGGAAGGAACTTTCGGTAAGTTTGAGCCGGCCGCCGAACGATTCAATGCTGTCGCCTGAAGCATTGTAGCGGCAGAGAAGGTTGTTGCTTGCCAGCCAGATGTTTCCCTCGGCATCTTCCACGAGAGAACGGATGGAGATGTCGGGTAGGCCGTTGTCGTAATTGAAATTCCTGATGCCGCCGTGACGCCTGAAGTCGCTGATTACGGAAAGACCATCCTGGGCGGCCACCCACACCCGGTTGTGAGAATCCAGCAGCAGCTGCTTCACGGCATTTGAGGCCAGACCCGTGTCGGTGGTGAGATGTGCGAGCTGTCGGTCGTTTTTGTCGAAAATGAATATGCCGTTGCCGTACGTGCCGACCCAAAGATGGCCGTCAGGGGCGGTCAGTATTCCGTTGGGCACGAGATAACCCGTTGCCGCCGAGATTTTTTCGTTGCGGTGCAACATGCTGTTGCGGTATTCGTAGAGCCCGCGCTGGGTGCCAAGCAGGGCGACGGTGTCGCCTGAGGTGATGATGGTGTTGGCAAAATCCTTTTCATAAGGGGTGGGAATTCTTGACGCCGTACCGGTCTTTTCGTCGATGGAAAATATCCCGTCGTCCGCCACGCTTACAAGTAATTCGCTTCCTTTCCTCGCCATGGAGGCAATACGCGCCGTCTTGTTGCGGACCATTGGGAGGATTGCGGCGGGGATACCGGTCTTATCCACAAAGCCCGATCCGACATATCCCGGGCTTGTGCTTGCTTTTTCAAGCAGGGGAGGAGTGGAGGGAATGAATTCCAGCCCTTTACCGTCGGTTCCGATCCATATGTTGCCGAAAGAATCCTGAAACACCACCTCGCTGGTAGAGGCGAGTATCGTTCCGTCGGCGAGTTCTGTCAGCGAAGTGATGTTGCCGTTGCCGGTGCTCCGGCCACGGACGTCGCTTAGTTCCACAGGTGCAAACGTGCGGCTGGTGCTGTCGAAACGGGCAGCCCCATGCTCCGTGCCTACATATAGATTTCCGTCTCGGCTTACGAGCAGGCTCCTGACGTTGTTGCCGGGGAGTGAGCCGGTTTGCCCGGGGGTGTGCATATGATTTTCGAATGTCTGCTTTTTAATGTCGATGAGGCTCAGCCCATAGTTTTCCTGGCCTGCGGCCAGCAGGCCGTCGGGAGTTGTGGCGGCGCTGAACATCGACATGACCAGCCCCTTGAAGTCAGCCTCCCGGAATATGTGCCAGCACGCCTGTTTGCGGTCGAAGTGAGCTATGAATCCGTATTTGCCAAGGAGATAGATTCCCCCCTCGCCGTCAGGGGTGAAGTCTGCCACACCATAGCCGGCTATCTCCGCCGGTATCTGGAGGTCTACGTTGCGAAGTGTGCGGCAGTCGATTATGTTAACACCTTTTTTCGTGCCGACCCAGATGTATCCGGCCACATCATCGTAATAGATTGCATCGATGGAGTTACCCTTGAGGGATTTGTCTTTCTCGTCGAAGACTATAAAACGCTCGCCGTCGAAGCGGTTCAGTCCATTGTCGGTTGCAATCCAGAGAAAGCCGTAGCCATCCTGGGCTATGTCCGTCACGAAGTTGTTCGAAAGTCCGTCGCGAATACCCAGCCGGTCGGTGACGCGGCTCTCCGCCATGCCACAGAACGCAACCGTAAACAGAAATATGAGCAAAAATACAGACCTCATGAGCGACGACAGGATTGTGTTCGTACAAAGATACGAATAACCGTCAAATCAATCCAACTACCATTAAAAATAGTTCATTCTTCGTGAATATCGTTGCGATGAACAATTTTTCACCCATTCAGACCATTATTTTACCGCCTGAGTGTCAATCCTGCAGATAAATTTGCGATGAAAATTTATTAAACCATGAAAATATCGAAGTTATTTCTGATTCTTGTTCTTGCCCTGATGGCTCTTCCGGCTAAAGGGGAGACATCGAAACCGCTCTTCAGCAGCGACAGCGAGGAGCATTGGTATTATATCTATTACGAAAATGTGTCGCGCGTTTTCACTGAAAACGGCGAAGGGAATGCTCTTACCCACACTTCCATCGCCTACGGCAGCAACAACCAGAAGTGGAAGCTTGTGGGCGACTCGAACAGCTTTAAGCTTGTGAGCGCCAACGGCCGTGCAGTATATAAAGATGGTCCGTTCCGCGCTTCGTCAGACCTCTCGAAGGCTCATAATCTTCAGCTCCTGGAGTCGCCGAACCCCGATTTCGCGGGATGCTGGGTAATCAACGATCCGAGCGACGGATGGGGGTGCATGAACCCTTACGGCAACGGCCAGATCGACGGCTATTGGAACGATCCGACCGACTCCAACAACAATGTGTCATTCATCCCTTCCGACCAGGTGTCGGAACCTCTCGACATGAGCGGTATCAAGGAATTCAGCGTTGAGGGCGTCACCGCCTTCACACCTCCTACACGTCAGACGCTCTGGTATACGGCTCCCGTCACTGCGGCGAAGGTGGCCAATCCCTGGATGGAGTACGCGCTGCCTATCGGCAACGGCGAATTCGGTGCCATGGTCTACGGCGGCATTCACTGCGATCAGCTGCAGTTCAACGACAAATCTGTCTGGACAGGTACCTCCAACCGACGCGGCTCGTATCAGAATTTCGGCGATCTCTTCATCGAGGATATTTCGGGCGCTTTCGATTCGGCTCCCGTTAAGGATTATGTACGCTGGCTCGATATGCGCAATGCCGTGGCCGGGGTCAGCTACTCCGACGGCGAGACCAGCTACACCCGCGAATACATCAGCAGTTTCCCAGCCAAGGTGGTAGCCGTGCGCCTTGCCGCCGACAAGGGAGGTAAGATAAGCGTGCGCCTGCGTCTGCGCAACAATGTGCGCTCGGGCTTCGTGACGCCCGTTTACGCCGATGGAGGTGCTTCCTTCGAGGGAAAGCTCGACCTCGTATACTTCAAGGCGGCATTCAGGGCTGTTCCCACCGGCGGCACGATGACAACCGTCGGCAACAGCGTTGAAATCAAGGGTGCCGACGAGGTGCTCATCATTCTTGCCGGCGCAACCAATTTCAATCAGCACAGCGCAACCTATACTTCTGACGCCGCCGCCATGCGCACGATGGTAGACTCACGTCTCGACCAGGCCTGCGCGCAGTCGTGGGACGCCCTCGTGGCTGCACATACTCAGGACTTCCGTTCGTTCTTCGACCGCGTGGACCTCTCGCTCGGCAACGGCACCAACAATCTGACCACCGAGAAACTTGTCGACAGCTACGCCGCCGGCAACGCCCCCGAAATGGAGCGCCTCCTCGAGGAACTCTACTTCAACTATGGCCGCTACCTGCTCATCAGCTCCTCGCGCGGTATGGACACACCCGCCAACCTTCAGGGCATCTGGAACAACAGCGACAACCCCGCCTGGCAGAGCGACATCCACTCAAATATCAACGTGCAGATGAACTACTGGCTCGCCGAGAACACCAACCTCTCCGAGCTCCACATGCCTTACCTGAACTATATCCACAGCATGGCCCTGGAGCATGAGCAGTGGCCCTCCTACGCCCGTCGCGGCGGCCAGACTGAAGGCTGGACCTGCTTCACGCAGAACAATATCTTCGGCCACTCCGACTATGCCGAGAACTACGTGATAGCCAACGCCTGGTACACCTCCCATCTCTGGCAGCACTATCTCTACACTCTCGACGAGGATTTCCTGCGCGAGAAGGCGCTCCCCGTGATGGTGAGCTGCTGCAAATTCTGGATGCAGCGCCTCAAAGAGGCTTCCGACGGCTCGCTGGTGGCCCCCGACGAGTGGTCGCCCGAGCACGGCCCCTCCAAGGAAGACGGCACCGCCCACGCCCAGCAGCTTGTGGCCGAACTCTTTGAGTCGACCCTCGCCGCCCTCGACATCGCCGGCGAGGCCTATCCCGCCGATTTCCGCTCCTCGCTGGCTGCAAAATATGAGAAGCTCGATAAGGGTCTTGCTGTCGAGCAGTATACCGGCGCCTGGGGCGGTAGCCTCAACGGTATCGCCTCCGGCACGGAAATTCTGCGCGAGTGGAAATACAGCGACTACTCCAAAGGCCAGAACGGCCACCGTCACCAGTCGCACCTGATGGCGATGTATCCTTTCGGCAAGATTACGCCCGAAAGCCCATATTTCCGTCCGGCAATCAATTCGCTGACACTGCGCGGCGACAAATCCACCGGATGGTCGCTTGCGTGGCGCATAAACCTCTGGGCTCGTGTCTTCGACGGCAACCACGCCCTGCGCATAATGCGCAACGCCCTCAAGCATTCCACAAGCTACGACATCAAGGAGGATAAGGGTGGCATCTACTACAATCTGCTCGACTCCCACGCCCCCTTCCAGATCGACGGCAACTTCGGCTTCTCCGCCGGCGTGGCTGAAATGCTCCTCCAGGGATACGACGGCACGCTCCGCCTGCTCCCCGCTCTCCCCGACGCATGGCAGGAAGGCCATGCCAACGGCCTCCGCGCCGTGGGCAACTTCGAGGTCGACCAGCGCTGGACCGCCGGGCGCCTCACCGAGGCCGTCGTGAAATCCGGTTCGGGCCGCGACGCTTCCGTAAGCTATAAAGGCATAGTGAAGGCCAAGGTGACCGATGCCTCCGGCAACGTCGTGACCGTCACCGCCGACGGCGAGGACCGAATCTCGTTCCCCACCACTGCAGGTGGCCGCTACACCATCGACCTCTCCGCCAACAGCGGCATCAGCGCCGTAGCATCCGACGCTACCGCCGGTCCCGAGGAATACTTCGACCTCCAGGGGCGCCGCGTGGCCGCCGACACCCTCTCTGCCGGCATCTACATCCGCCGCGCCGGTTCCGTCGCCGAAAAGGTCGCCCTCCGCTAAAATATTTGCCTGTCTTACTTCGGAGGCCGGGAATCACGCTCGATTCCCGGCCTCCTTGCCGCCAATCCGGAAAATTTGCGTACCTTTGCGGTGCATCATACTACAGCCGCACGAACCGCAATGAAGATTTCTGTTATCACCGCCACCTTCAACTCAGCTGCCACCCTGGCCGATACGCTTGCCTCTGTGGTGGCGCAGACATATCCCGACGTTGAGCACATCATAGTCGACGGAGCGTCGACCGACTCGACGCTTACCATCGTCGAGCATTACCGCAGTGCCTACGAGCGCGGCGGCAAGACCCTTCGCGTGGTCTCTGAGCGCGACCGCGGAATCTACGACGCCATGAACAAAGGAATTTCCATGGCAACCGGCACTCTGGTGGGACTCCTTAATTCCGATGATTACTTTACATCGCCCGACGTGCTCGCCCGGGTGGCTGATGCCTTCAGCACCGACACCACGCCCGATGCCAGGTTGGATGCCGTGTATGGCGATGTTCACTACGTCGACCAGCATCAGACCACACGCGTGGTGCGTCACTACAGCTCCGCTTTCTTCCGTCCCTGGATGATGCGCATGGGCTTCATGCCCGCCCATCCCTCGTTTTATTGCCGCCGCCAGCTTTATGCCGAGCATGGGGGCTTCGACCTCGATTTCCGCGTTGCCGCCGACTTCGAGCAACTCCTGCGCATGATTTTCGTCGGCCGCATCAATACCCGCTATCTGCCCATGGATTTTGTGACGATGCGCGCCGGGGGCGCCTCATCGTCGGGTATGACCTCCCATAAACGCATCTACCGCGACCATCGCGCAGCCTATCGTAAAAACGGGGTCTACTCCAACTTCTTGTTTGAGGGTTGCCGCTACCTCTATAAGATCTTCGAGCTTGTGCGCTCCTGATCTTCGGTATATATAATTGTTCGGGAGTCCCGGCCTCCTGAACCCGCTGCAATAATCTGCCTTGGACTCTTCACCTTGGACTCTGCGCAAAAAAACTGAAAAATGTTTCCCTGAAAATTTGGCGGTTTCATCCGGAATCCTTAACTTTGCATCCGAAATCCACGGGGTACTAGCTCATCTGGCTAGAGCGCGACACTGGCAGTGTCGAGGTGAGCGGTTCGAGTCCGCTGTACTCCACCCCCTTAAGCGAATCGAGATTCTCGGTTCGCTTTTTTATATAACTTTGATTATGAATCTACAGAAAAAAATGCGCCGCAGCTTGCAATGAAGCCGCGGCGCTTTAAAAACGTTTTTAACTTGACGATTACTGTTTTATCAAGCGGTAATCGCTGCCGTCAAACGATATAATCAATACGTTGTCGTTGAGGTAGAATGGAGTTGGCTCAATGTCGTCATCATAATATTCATCCTCGTCGGCGAAATAGCCACCGATTGAAATAAGGTTCACCGCTCCGTCGTGGGCGGTAGTTATCTGATAAGTGCCGGTAAACGACCAGTTCCATGAAGAATGGGTTTCGCTTACGCCTTTAGCGGTCATCTTGCCGTCGGGAGTGAAAGTCATCGTTACCACCTCGTCACCTTCGCTGTTGTAACCGCCTTCATGATTCATTGCTCCGACCCAGGTGCCGACAAGCATGTTGTTTACAGCGTCGTCTTCGTCATCGTCGTCGCCACACGAAGAAAAGCCCAGACAAAAGATTGTCGCGGCAATCATCATTGCAAGAAACTTAATCTGTTTCATTGTAGTTGTTAATTTATTATATTAACTCGGCAAAACGGGACTCCGAAACATTATAATGATAAGATAAAAGAATGGGAAGAAGAGCCGTCCCATCACTTTCGCCCGGTTTCATCTAAGATGATAGCGGGAGAATTGCCAAGGTGATGTAATCTTCCCGTCGCGCCATAAGCTCGTTTTAACAGGCTTGCCGCGATTTGCGCTGCAAAGGTAGAAAGAATTGACGAATGATATTTCAGACAATATCGTTAAAGGTCGTTAAAAGCCGCAAGCGCCTCCTATAATAACGAAAAAGCGAAGACGGCCATTCGCGCCGTCTTCGCTTTTTTGTGTTGAACTCAAAAGAGTGCATCCCTACATGCGGGTGCCCGTCCACCCGTTTTTTCACCCGCAGCCTCCATCGTCTGACCCCGTAGGGGTGGCATTGCTGTAGCCAGGGGTGCCAACCCCTGGTGGGTGTCAACCCCGTGGTCAATGACCGAACCCGCATCCCTGCGGCGACGCCGCATATGAGCCGTTATGGCACGCCCTCTAAGAGGGCGCCTATAGGCGGATGCCGTAGCGCTCCGCCAGGAAGGCGCGGATGCGCCCGGGGTCGGCGGCGCAGGCGCGCTCCACCTCCATCACCTTGGCGTCCACCAGCGTGCGGTACCACCATCCCTGCAGGAAGTCCCAGAGAAACCCCTCCTTCCCGTCGAGGAATCCCAGCCGGACAATGTAGCGGTAGAGGAAATAGGCTGTCGACCGCCAGAACAGCGGCATGCGCCCGTAGAGCGACTTCTGGCGTCGCTTGGCCGCTACAGCGTCGGCCAGCCCCCCGGCCTTGTCGGCCTCTGCGCTCTGAGGCCGGTATTTTTCGGCGAGCAACAGCGCCGCCTCACGGTCGGCATAGCCGTTGTGCTTGGCGATGAACGCCGACAGCGGCAGAAGCGAATGGTCGTAGAACGGATGCGTGAGCGTCTCCGAGCGCCCGCTGAGTATCTGCAGATGCTCGTCCATCAGCCGCTGCTCGTAGCGACAGCAGCCCCGACGGAACATCCTGACCATTGCGATTCCGTTGACGATGCCGTGGCGCAGACGCCGGTTCAGGAAATAGCGCCCCAGCGGAATCACCAGCGCGCTGACGTCGGCCGGCATCTCCGGCAGCTTCGTGCGGATCTCCTCCGTCAGCTCCGGCGAGAGATATTCGTCGGCGTCGAGCCGGAGCACCCACTCCGACCGGATGTCGAGCGCGTCCAGCGCCCAGTTGAACTGCGCCGCCTGGTTGCCCGGCCATGGGTGCACCACCACCTCCGCCCCCTCCCGGCGGGCAATCTCCGCCGTGGTGTCGGTCGACTCCGAGTCTACCACCACCACGCGCCGCGGCTCCAGCGCCCGCAGCCTTTCGAGGCAGCGCCCCAGGTGCAGCTCCTCGTTCTTCGTAAGAATAATAACCGTAACGTTAACCATCTCTCAGAACACGTTTCTTTATCGGTTTGGCGGGATTCCCGCCCACAATCGTCCACGGCTCAACATCCTTGAACACGGCCGCGCGCGCACCGACCACGGCCCCCTGCCCGATGGTCACCCCCATTCCGACGAAAGCATCGGCAGCCACCCAGGCCTGGTCTTCAATCACTATAGGCGCCGTAATCAGCGGATTAAGCGGATTCGTAACGTCGTGCGACGCCGTGCAGAGATAAGCACCCTGCGATATGACGCATTTTGAACCAAGTTTTATCTTGCCGGGATTGTAGATGCGTGCTTCCGAGCCGATTGCAGTGTATTGCCCTGTTTCCAAATGCCATGGTGCCCATATTTTCGTAGAACTATTTACCGCGCATCCATGTCCGATTTTCGCTCCAAAGCATTTAAGAACGAAAATTCTCCATTTCTTGAATATAGGGCCGGGAAAAGGTCTGAAAAATATGAGGCAACATACATTCCACCATAAACGATGTAGTTTATTTGATAATGAAAGGCACTCCCTGTATGGTTTTGGATTAATCATAGTTGCCGTATTTTCATCATTATGCACCCTGGTAAGTATTCGCGCATAAATTTGACTATCCGCGCTTTAAGCGACGGCGTTAGGTATGCTTCCGTGAATTTCTGAAATTCCATTTCGTCAAGGTCGCGATAGAATGTGTCTCTTCTTGCGGGACGTACGCATGGCCGCACGATTGTTTGATTCCCTGAGACAACCTCTTCCATCGTCCTTTCTTGAAATTCAAGATATTCGGAAGCAGAATTGAATAGATTCAGACCTTCGGGAGTGTTGCACATCACCATGGAAATTCCTTTCTCTATTTCTTCCGGAGTCTTGAATTTAAATTGTTTACCGATACCCCAGAAATCGGCAATTGTGATGTCGCTGTTGCGTTGGATTCCAACGAATGGACATTTATAGCATGTCTCTTGTAGGCATAAATTGTCCATAAATCCGGTCCAATACGCGTCCAGTCTCCCTTTTAAACGTCGTTCTGAATTAGAATCGGTTGAAATTACGCGGGTTGCATCATACCACCCCTTGTCTTTATTTCTAAATAAATAGTCATGGATATTTCCAACCTTGGGGGAGAGCCATGCAATATATTTTTTGAAGAAAAGTGGAGATGGTACTCCATGGCATACAAAATCCACCAAAATCAGATTTTCTCCGTATTTGGAGCCGAAATATGATTTTACTCCGGCAACCTGACATGGTGTACCGCAGAACAGTACTTTACGGCCATCATTCAGATACGTCTTCATCTGTTGGAAAATGTCTGAAATTTCACTTTGCAGGTACTTGCTGGCACGAAGTTTGTGCAGATTTTCCAAAGATGAGATTATTACGTGCGAGAGATGTAGCCGGTCATCAAATGATGCTCCGACCACGCATCCGCCATCCTTCAAAACCATCTGCGCAAGAGCTGAAAACGCACCGCCCGACGAACTGCATGCGCGAATTGAAGGGTATCTGTGCCATGCTGCGAAAATTTTGTCGCTCTCAGCATTGGGTGTAAGCGGTGTGATTACCGGACAGATTTTTTCGCATTTCAAGCATCGTATGCACTTGCTGGCATCTATTGTCGGGCGGTAAAAGCCCTCGGAATCCGGTTGCATTGATATTGCGCCTGTCGGGCAGATATTCATGCAAGCCGCGCATCCGGTGCAAGTTGCACTATCGCAAAGTTTTGGCGCTCTCCGTATGGCTGTTTTATTCTCCGATTGCATTTTTTAAGAAAGTGATTGACTTATTGCGTTGTATTTCGAGCAACGGATGTATTGATTGATAGTTGATTGGTTGAATTTTGTCTGGCATGGGGTCTGAATCCGAAAGCATTCTGTCGGTAAGATTCATAAGTGTAAGCAAATCTTTCTGACGGCTGTTATTGCTTTTTCGTGATGGTACAATTGTAAGGAATTGACGACCGAAATTTATGGCGAATGCCGTGCCATGGAAAGAGTTTGTGACAATAAACTCTGCATTTTGGAATAGATAGAGAAATTCCGATGGACCGGCATCCGTGATGCACTTCTGATTTGCAACAATATCTTTGGCCGACTTGGAGAGCCTGACGATTTTCCATTCATTCTGCGAGGCGATGCGTTCAGCGGTCTTATTAATGGCATCGCAAGGCGTCAGCTCATAGACAAGCACATATGGCTCACTGATGTCTCCGATTGGTTTAGCTAAAGTCGACCAATCTTCTGCATTAAGCAAGAGCGTCGGGTCAAGAACCCATTCGGCATCCTTGCCACTGACATTTTTGACCATTTCAACTGCCGTGCGCTCCCTTACGCCTATGGCATTGAAGTTGTTGAGATATGTCTTGTAGAAATTATGGGTATCCTTTGGAAGCTCCGAAACCCCGAAACTTGAGGCGTATGCGACTCTTGGCTTGCCCTTAGGTGCAAAATCCAAAAAATAAGGACGAAGCGACGTATACGACCCCGGGTTCCACACCTGATCACTTCCTACCATATAGACATCATATAGCATTTTAGCGTCATAAAGATCTTCGGCGCAACGGTAGGTTGGGGAAAGTCGGGTATTAATCTTATGAAAATTCTCAAACCTCTTTGAGCGAATATCGTTGGCCGCTTGCCTATGAATCAAGGGATAAATCCATTCGGCAATCCTTTTTTTCAACGGATGGGGGAAATCCGGACGTGAACCACGAGTGTGTTTTGCAAATGGATTTTTATAAAACAGATAGTCAATGATTTCAGCGTCATAGCCCAGCCTATTTAAAACGGCCTGAGTGGCATACGCTTGAAGTTCAGCTCCGTAGTTGTTTACTTTAAGGATGGTTATTATACCTATTTTTGGCATATTTGCACCGATGATGTTTGAGAAATTACCTTCAGTAGCTATTTTTGAGATGAAATCTTTTCGATAGCCATATCGCTAAGCGCTTTCGGGTTAGTGACGCCAAGGAACAAAGCCAATACTACTGCAAGAAATAAAAATACAGAACCGGAAATTTTGAGACTATTGTATTTGCATAAAAGTAGTATTGGAATGGCAAATATTCCTAAAATTATTACACCGAATAGGATTCTATAAGCTATAGGGTTACTGATAAATCCTAATACAATCAAGAGGATACCAGTTACAATGCTAACTGCCCAAATCAATTTTCCGCTGATTGCATCCGATAGTCTCGGAGTCGCCAGATTAGGCGCTTCTTGGCCGCTTCCTCGGAAATAGGCAATCAATTCGTCGGGCGAACCTGAGATTTTGTTACGTGTTATTTCCATCAGTCAACAGCTAATTTTGGAGAACGGCGGATGCCTCGTTTGCCCATTCTCTTTTTCGCGGAGTTAATCATCTCCACAATGCTTTTTACCAGACTCTCTGCCCGCGAAGTCGTCCAGTTTTTGGCGTCGTAACTTTTGAGGCTTACGATGCTCGAAGCGCAGACTCCCACCTTATGCGAAAGCTCGGATTCCGGAAGCAGATTCGGGTCGATGCCCGACCGCTGGAACGCTATCGTCGTCGTGGGGCACTCGCTTCTGAATTCCACCCCTCCCTGATTGTCGCGGTTTAGCGTCATAATCAGTAGTACCTCGTCAGGAGTGGGGAAAACCGATGTCCTGATTGCCACATCAGGTTGCAGATGGCGAGCAAGCAGATTCTTGAACGTCGTTATATATGTGGCAATCATGTCCTTTTGTTCGTTTGTCATATCTCTGAACAGAAATATAGAATTTGATTTTTTTATCAGTTATTGAGCGGACTTTCAGATGTATACAAATTCGGGCTTACTCCCTTCGCCGAGGATATACTCATATAGTTGCTTCATCTTAAGGCCGAGGGCTTCTACCGAAAAGTCTTCCTCCATCCATTTTCGGCCGTTACGCCCCATGGCTTCAAGGCGTTCGGCCCCGCAGCCGTAGGCAGCAGTCAATGTGCGGTCTATGCTGTCCTGGTCGTTCGGAATCCACCATCCGCAGTCGTGAGTCGCAAGCTCTTGCCACGGCATACCCTTCGATGCAATCACCGGAACGCCAAGGGAAAGAGCCTCGGTTACGATATTTCCGAAATTCTCGAAATCGCTTGGCACGGCGAGCACCGATAGCGACGATATGGCTTCCGATTTTTCTTCGCCGGTGAGAAATCCTAAAAAAAATACCTCGGCCTGAAGGCCGAGGCGCTCAACTTCGTTGCGGAGAAAGTTTTCATATTCCTTATCCCCGCTCCCTATTACCAGCAGGGATACAGGAATTTGTTGGTCGGTTTTCAGATGGTGAACGGTATATATAAGCCTTTCAACACGCTTCCGTGGATGCACCCTTCCGAGATAGCCTATGCGGAAATCCTCCTTCAGCGTAACGCCCTGCGATGCAAACGGCTCCGTTTCAATGGGATTCGGTATGATCGCCACGGGATTATTGAAGCCGAGATTGCGGTAATGCTCCATTTCCTCTTTGCAAGTGCATTGAATCGCGGCAGCATCGCGGAGCACTTTCTTCTGATACAACAGCATCGAGAGCCGCTTTTGCATCGAGTGGTGTGCAAGCGCCTGAGGGTAAAGCATTCCGCGCAGTGTTACGACATAAGGAATCTTGTTCCGTCGTGCAAACCGTGCAACCTGATAGCCGTGCATCATCCATACTCCCTGGATATGAAATATGTCAGGCTTCGGGAGTGATCTCAGTAGTTTGTTGAGTCGGGGAACATATGCAAATGGCGGTAGAATTGATTTGGAGGTCAACATGGGAGCAATCTCTTTGTCAATTAAGTCATTTCCTCCGGTGTTCGGCGGGGCAATTATGCTCGTGGTTACTCCTTGCCGGCGTAAACCTTTTATAGTTAGCCACGTACTTAAAGCAGGGCCTCCTGCATGAACATTACATGAACCGGAGTGATATACTTTCATATATTTAGCAATGATACTTTAGGAAGCGGTTTCGTTTCATTCGTTCAAGCAATGGTATAAATGCGGCAACCATTATTAGAGCGATAATGAAAGAAATAATGGAAATTGTCAATTGGCTGGGGATAAAAGTAATTACGATTTTTTCTATAAAACCTGATACAATTATCAATATGAAAAGATGCATTGTGTATAGCCCAAGCGAATTGTCGGATAATTTTCGGCTGATTCGCCTGAATCTTGTTTGTGAGTTACTTTTATCCCACTGACTTGTTAATACAATTAATAGGGTTATGATTGCAGTAGACATCAGAGTCCCTTGCAAAAGACGACCACCATATGCACTCCACCGGCCTGCTTCAAAATGCAATAAGTTCGGATTTGGAGTTGCGTAGACATACCAACTCTTATCCCAAACAAATAGATAGCAAATAATGGAAGCAAGGGCTATAGCAATTACAAATGTCTTACTTTTTGAGAGTTTTTGCAGTATATCATATTTGGCCATTATCAAACCTATTCCAAAGAATGGTAAACTGAATTTGATGAATTCCAGGCCCGGTAGTAATAGAATCGCAATGGATAGTATAATCACTGAAAGCCACACTTTAGTGATTCTGCTGACTATAAGGTATAGTAGATTGCATACAAATAGTGTATAGAGAAACCAGAAAGCTGTAAGGACGAAAGAGGGGCTAAAAGACTGAAGTATTACTGCTAAATACCCCCCTCCACAGCAAGTTAGGCAAAAGGAGCCTCAATGCTCGCTTCTTTGCTGTTACAAAAATATTCTTTCCAAGGCTTTTGTAGAACAAATATCCGCTAATCAGTAAAAAGAACGGCATATGGAATGAATATACAAAACAATATAGATTGTTGTTAAATGAAGTGTTACCAATATATTGGATACAATGCATCCAAACAACTAAGAAAATTGCGATTCCTTTTGCAATATCGAGAGCTTCTATTCTCTGAGTCTGAGACGTGTTCGCTATATTCTCGTTGGGTGAGGCCTGTTTTAAATCCATTGCTCTTTATTGTCTTACAACCAAAGGTTTTTTCCGCTTTTGACTTTAATAAGGGCATCTACTTGTTCCACCGTTATTTCAACTGTAGAAAGTGCAGGGATAACGTCCTTTAGTTTTGCCAAGACACTTTCTTTCTCCGATTCAGTATAGTGCTTTCGTCCTGTTATAAGGATTTTTAAATCTGAATCCTTTACAACCAATTGGTGCGCGATTATGCCGTCAAGGTGCTCAACGCACGCCTCGATTAGCATTGCGAAGAATGAAATACCACAAGGAAGTGTGACGATGTCTGTAGGACGTCCGGCGATATCGTTAATGGTAAGAATGTTTGAAAGCGATTCTTTTTCGGGCAGTTCCAGCCAATCGCCTATGTCATATCGTATTAATGGGAAATATTTAGGAGTAATCAGTGTTACGATGTTTCGGACTTTGTTGTTTTCGTCAATTTGCCCCTGAAGTATGTGAGTGTTCCAGAATACGTTGTATTCTGAGCCGTGATTAACGGTGTATGCCATTACTCCACATTCCATACTCCCATACTCCATGCACACAGGCGCATTAAAGAAATTCTCGATTTCTTTTTTTTCATTTGCACTTAATGGCCCCGCTGTACATAGAATCGCTTTGGGCGCTTTGGGGATACGGGCACCTGTATTGCATCTTACAAAAGCGAGAATGCTTGAGGAATAGCCTATTACAAAATCAGGCTTAAACCTATTGTAAGTAGAAAATGCTTTTCGCATCTTAGGCAACGAAGTGTCGTAAGCCGAAATGCGTTTATAATTGCAGATCCAGTCTTTAAGGTCGCGAATTGTAGTGTTGATTATGCGCTTTATCCCTGTTCCGTGCAAATGGTGATGCCCCCATATTATAAATGTCTTGAAGTTCGGAAGCACTCCGTTTGCAGCTCTGCCTATCCACATATTTGTGGGCGAGGCCAAACCATATTTTACTGGGATTCTTAAAGGTATCCCTGTGGAGCCGGATGTGATGTTAAACGTGTCAGGAGGATAATTTCTTAATAATTCCTCCGGATTCTGCATTAATTGCTGTTTTGTAAGAACAGGCCATACGCTTAGTTCTTTCAAATCATTAATTGCATCCGGGAGGTGGTTATCTGCTTTATACTTTTTGTAAAAGGGGATATTGGAATATGCATCCTTCCAAATTGAATTGAATCTTTCTATCTGATATCGTTCAATAGACTCTTTATCATTGTTGACGAACATCAAACCTAAAACGGCAATGGATTTAAGATACTCTTTCCTTTCGAGGCAAAAGGCTATAGTTTCCTTAAGTTTCATGGCGTTTTTCTGTTGGTATGCAAGTAAATTGTTTTGAACAATTTTATTTCCAAAGCAAGGGGAATCGTCGATCAAGTTCTGCTTTTAATTCGAACGCTTTGTTTGCTGGAGATGTGCTTAATGCTGCCGTATATGCGTTTTCTGCAATTGCAAGATAAGTGGCTTTGTCTTTGATTAGCGTTTCAAGGTTTTGGGCGAGACCATTGTAATCATTTTTATCAAAAGCAAGACCGCATTTATAGTCATCAACCATTTTGACTCCTCCCATTCCTCGGCTTACGATTAATGGCGCTCCACATTGTAGTACATCATTAAGTCGCATTCCCCACGGCTCATTAGAACCCGCTCCCACATATACTGAACAAGTCTCATATAATTCGATAAGACGCTTCATCGAAACGAACCCGAGGAATTCGACATTACTAAGATCGTGCTGCTGTGCGTATGTTTTCATTTTGTCAAGCAACGGCCCGTTTTGGGTAATATAGCACTTGGGTACAATGCCTTTCTTTTTGAGGATTGAAAGGGCTTTGAGCAAAGCCATCGGAGACCTATGCCACTGATGTATGCCGGAAAGCAGAATGGTGAAATTACGCCAATTATTCTCTGTTCTTTTGGTCAGAGCACTGTTCGGAATTGGTGGCGGAAAATATCCGAAAGGCACAATCTTGCTGTCGTCCCATCCTATGTGCCTAAGAACATTTTCGTAATATCCTGAGTAATTAACCATAAAGTCCGCATGTCGAATGGTCTTTCTCAGTGAATATTTAAGTTTTATATTTATATAGAAGAATTTGAGAATTCTGCGCCAAGGCTTTGCCTCCATATTGCAGGGCGCTTCCGACATTATCGCATATTGGATATTATATTTTATGGCATAATCAATAAGTAACTTGAATATGTTGCATTTTTGGTATGAAGCAAATAAATGATACCAGTCTTGGTGAGAATTTAGATCTTCAAGAGCTAATTTGGAATCATTCCTTAATAAGGAAATTCGGGTATCCTTAAGTTCATCTGCTTTAAATCCGACTTTTTCACGTTGCGATACGGCAACTTCATTTACAATGTTGATTTTGGCAGGTACGTCAAGCAATTTGATAAGCTCAATATAGAAACCAAGAGTAGACCTGCAATTATCGTGTGCCCAAATAATAATTCCTTTCATATGAATGCTATATGGATTTGGATAGACTGATTTGGCTATAATGATGGCCAATCAAATGTCGGTCCCAAAAACGTGTGTAGAAACTTAGCTGTAGAAGTTTGAAGCTTCTCCAGATTCTATGTTTAAAAGTATTGGAGTCAATGGGATAGGCTGATGACAGGAAATCGCTTTCTTTCTTTTTTTGAATCCATGATGGATGCGACTTGTCTGACAATTTTGAATTAGCGAAATTGTGACCGGACATTTTTGCGTCTTCATGAAGCCTTAACCCCCATATGTATGAATTAATTCTTACGGGGAGGTGGCCGGTTGCTATCAGACGATGCCATAGCTCGGTATCCATCATATAATGGAAATCTTCGCGAAGCATCCCGATGGATTCCAGTACACTTTTGCGCATGAATGCTGAGGGACCGCCATTGGAAAACAGATGCCTTTTTGCGAAAAACGGATGGATGGGTTCTACTTTGCCGACTCGGATTAAATTGCCTCCTTTGTCCATCCATACCACGTTACCCAAGAAGAAATTGCAGTTCGGGTGTTTCTTAATGGTTTCATCGACATGAGAGAGGACGCCTGAGAGAAGCACATCGTCGGAGTTCAGCCATGTGACAAATTCTCCTGTGGCTTTCTTGAATCCATTATTGATGGCATTGCTCTGACCGGCGTCTTTTTTTGATTGCCAGTAGGCGATATGCTTTTCAAATTTTTTGATGACTTCTACGCTGTTGTCTGTAGACCCGCCATCCATTACGATTATTTCTACATCGTCGTAATGTTGGTCAATAATTGATTGTAAAGTATCTTCAAGAAATCTTCCTTGGTTGTACGACGGAACAATTATTGAAATTTTAGTATTTCCCATACTTAACTATTTCGTTTGCATTGGAGATTTTTTTTCGGCTATTCCCTTGGAGGGCAACTAAAGCAGCAAGGAATAATGCTATAACCGGTCGGTTTGCATATGGAGAGAATAAAATATCCCAAAACATAATTACACTCCATATAATGAGTACTGGAGTAATGGATATGTCTTTATACAGGCCTCGTCGGAAGAAGCTAATAATTATCCATATGGCGTAGAGCCAAAACGGAAGTCCGAGTATTCCATTATATACCCATGCCCCCAATATATGTGAATGACCTGGTAGAAATCTTTGACGAACTTTATTCTGGAGGTAAGCGCTGTTTTTCTCTAGTCCTAACTTTCGTGATTTTTGATAGGCTGATTCATCCTTGTCTTTGGCATAGCTTCCGTAGCCGATTATAAGGGATTCTTTGACTAGTTGCCAGGAAATAAAAAAATCACTACGGCCCGACATAAGCCCTAAAGAGCTGTTTTTTTGCATTTCATATTTTGCTTTCGCTCTCATGCCAAGCGTCCCGTCTGAGGCTAAATGTTCATATGTGTCTTTAATGCCGATGAAGGATAAGGATAGAATGAGAAGGATGGCAGGTATATTCCTGTCGAATTTCGTCTGGGCTTTAATCGGATTCTCTTTCGCTTTTTTCCAAAATACTAATGTTACATAGATTAATACTGCAGAAATCACAAAAACGAGAAATACGTTGCGCGACATATGGAAGAGAGACCATATACCAAAAACAAATAGGATTAAGTAGCCTGCACTGTTCCTCTTTCGATAGAACATCAATGCCGATAAAAACACTGCAAGATACTCAAATGCATATACTTGCCAAACATCAACATCGAATTCATCCCATTCTTCGTTGCCTTGAAAATAGAAATTCAATATTGCTGATATCGCTAATCCTCCCATGAAGTACATTACTCGTTCAACTCTATCATACAGACACCAGTAAGCAACGGGAAGAATCAATGTCAAGAACACAACCGAAAACAGGCCTTTGGCCATATCGATATCTGAAGACCCACGGTATACATCGGTGAAAAGTGTGCCTGCCGCCCATAATATGGCTAATACAAAAAGCGTCTTAGCCTGACGATTCTGGAAGAATGGATTTTCTTTTGCTTTAATTATAAGCAATCCAAACATTATCAATTCGCTTACACCAAACGTCCCTAGCAGGCGAATCTTAATCATTGTCAGTAATCCTAGTATGAAAACAAGCCAATCTTTTGAACTTGCCTTATATAGACCGAATGCCATGCTTCAGTGATTTTACGAGAATATGTTGGAGAACTTGTCTAAGTATTTGTGGATGTCTTCGTTGGAGAGGTTATCGGCGCCCACGCCTTTCTTATCTGAATAATACTCAGCAAAAAGCGATTCTAATTCAGCCTTTGAATAGCGTTCGTCGGGAGGATATAAGATGGATTCATGGCGGAGAATCTGCTCGATTGAGAGCGATGTCCGGATGATTCGGCTGGGGCTGCCGACAGCAACTGCATAGGGGGGAATCTCTTTGTTGACGAGCGAATTCGCTCCGATTATGCTTCCTCGGCCAATGTGGGCTCCCGGCAGCAGCGTGCAGTTGGTGCCGATCCAAACATCTTCTTCAACTACGACGTCGCGGGAGGCCTCGTTGATGTGCCATGTAGCTACGAGGCTGATTGGCAGGCCTACAGTTTTGGTGTGGTTGCCCGTAACGACCGAAAGGTTGCGTCCGCTGATGGAATATTTCTTGAATACGAATTGCGCTTCTGTGCCGTCGAATGACAATCCGCGACGGATAATCGCTCTTTCTCCGATATGAATCAATTTCGGATTGCATACCGAACAAGGCACTTGAACTATCGCGCCTTTGCCAAAAGAGCCGTAGTGCGAATGTTTCAGCGGATACAGGTAATCTCCTTTAAGCGTCTGCAGGCAATCGCGAAGCCGTAAGACGGGGGCGAATATTTGTTTGATTCGTTTTTTTAACGACAGCATGAATGTATATCGTTATTTAGCCCAGATGCCGGTAGCCTTTTTGCGTAAAATTTTGTCGGACTGAGTAGTGAGACAAGCGGCGTAGATGAAGGTTATAAGCGTGAGAGAAACCACTACGCCATACGCACCGATATAATGGCCGAGGAGGAAGGATAGCGGGATATGGAAAACTATGCCTATGCAGGTGACGTAGGATTGAAGTTTTACGGCGCCTATGCCGTTGAGAAGATTGGTCTGCAGGCTGTCCCACATCAATATCGCGAAATAGGTGGCGATTGAGATGGTCATTGCCCAGGGAATGGTGATGGCGTTGCCGAGCCAGATGGAGTAGGCAAAAGGCGAGATTACGCACATCACTATTATCGCGCCGAGGCAGAAGAGGTAGAGGCGCGTAAGGGTACGGTAGGTGGAGCGCATCCAGGGGTAATCGCCTTTGGTATAGGCGTCGGTGAAGGCCGGCCATAGCGGGCCGAGCACAAGGTTGAACACCATCATGGCCGCGCCGAGATAGCGGTAGACGATATTGTAATAGGCTACGAAATCGGGGTTGGAGATATTGGAAATGAGCAGGTTTGTGGCCTGCTGCATTATTATCAGCTGTATCTGTATTATGAAGAACTTGGCTCCGAGCGAAAAAATGTCGCCAATGGCGTCTTTACGGAAAGCAAGCAGCGATGGGCGCACGGCGCGCAACTGCCCCGAGAAGAGAATAAGCGAGCTGACAATATATACGGCAACCGGCACAAAAGATATGGCAAGTGCCATATTGATGAGCGATGGCTCGGTGAACTGTATCAGCAGCCATATCACTATCAGCGATATGATGTTGCCAAGCACGGTGAAGGCGTTGGCGAAGGCTACGCGCTGAAAGGCGGCGAGAATGGTCGATATCGAGTTGAATATCATCTGCAGGACAAAGGAGAGGATGAGGATGCGCATCGTTACGACGAGCACCGGGCCGTAGGAGGCGTCGACGTTGAGTATCTTTGTCCAGTCGAAGTAAGGGATAATTAATTCGCAGATCAGGCCGAGGGGCACGAAGATGGCGAAAAGCATTACGTAGGTGGTAGAGACCAGCTGTCGGCCGCGTTCGAGATTGCCTCGGGCTATGGCTTCGGCAAGGCGGTTTTTCAGGCCGAGGGAGAATCCGACGTCAAAAAAGGTCAGCCATAACACCACCGAGGAGATGGTGAGCCATATACCATATAGCTCTTTGGAGAGGTAGGTGAGCGTCATGGGAACGAGCATCAGCTGCACGACGATGCTGATTCCCTTGAGAAACAGCGACCCTATGATATTTTTCGACAGGGTGGTGCTTCGCTCGGAATCTCCAAAGAATTTGGAAAGTAAGCGTGAGACCGGAGAGTTCACCTTCGGTGGGAACTTTTAGTTTGGGAGGTAGAGGCGGAGGGGGGAGGTGGGGGAGAGGCGGCTCTGGAGGGGGAGGAGGGCGGCGCGCAGGGGGGCGAGGGTGGCGGCGGGGTGGCCCAGGAGGCGGTGGGTGAGGTAGAGAACGGCCAGGAGCTTGGCACGCAGGCGCGGCGGGGCGGCCAGGGGGGCGTCGGTGGCCGACGGGTCGGCGGCGGCAAAGCGCTGCAGGAAGAAGGTCAGCGCCTCGTGGCTGCCGGGGCCGTCGGCTCCGGCGGCGCTTTCGGCCTCTGTGGCCTCGGCGACGTTATGGTCTTTAAGGACTTTAGACTCTTTAAGGACCTTAGACTCCTTAAGGACCTTAGATTCCTTAAGGACTTTAAGGGCGGAGGGAGCGGCTGCGGGTTCGGCCTGGGCGCGGAGGAGGGGGAGGAGGCGGCGCTCGATGTAGGCGTCGAGGATGTCGTAGATGGCGCGCGGACGCGGGGCGAAAGCCTCCAGGGCTATGTAGCGGGGCTCGATGCGGATGGTCGAGGCGAAGTAGCCGTTGCCGATCTCCAGGGCGATGCGGCAGGCCGATGAGCCGCGCTGGCGCACGATGCGGCCTACGATGCCGCGGAATGGGCCGTCGACCACGCGAACGGTGTCGGCCGTGGTCAGGTCAATTTCGCCGGGGGCGTAGACGGGGAGGTTGTCGGCCTCGGCGGCGGCGATGCGCCGGAAGGCCTCTACGGCCGCGTCGCTGAGAGAGACGTACCGCCGTCGGCCCTCAGCCGACGCTTCGGAGGCTCGGTCAATCACGGGGTTGACCTCGGGGCACGCCGCGCGGAGCGTGCGCAGCTCGGCGGCCGAAGCGCGCAGAAAGGCGTAGTTGAGTAGCAGGGGCGCCTCCACGCGGCGCGGGCGACCGCTCTCGGCGCCGTGGAGGCGGCAGACGCGCGGGGCAAAGAGCTCTGGCGCTCCCTCTTCCGCACCCATAGCGGCGATGGCGCGTTGCAGCGCCTCGGTGGCGGCGCGCCAGCGGTTGGTTTTACCTATGGTGATTAAATGCCAACATTTTTCAGCTGCGCGACCATCCTGGCGCCCCGGGCCATCCGGACGGACGGTCTCGGCTGCCGGAGATGCGGTATGCTGGCAGGGTATGGGCATGGCGTGAAAAAGCGGTTGCGCAGAGCGCGGCAGGGGCTTTAGAATTTAATGGGATGTCTTTAAGGCCTTTAATGACCTTAGAGACCTTAAAGACTTTAGGGCCCTTAAAGACCTTAGCGACTTTAGAGCCCTTAAAGACCTTAGAGACCTTATACCCTTAGAGACTTTAGCGGCCTTAGCGACTTAAGAGCCCATAGGGAGCGGAGCTCTCGAGGTCCCCCCTCGGGCATATCTTCCCCTCGGCGGATTGGCATAATCCGCTGGGGAATAGAGGGATATGTGGGCTCTGCGCAAAAGTTCCGACAAATTGGCGGGCCGTCAGAGCTTCGCATCTTTGGCGTCTGATACATCTCAAAGCGATGTTCCTACATTGAGGGGGATGCTCTGGGGGGACGCGGATGCGCGTTGCAAAGTTAGGTATTTTTCCGTAATTTAGCGAAAAATTTCGGGGCCGTTCGCGCTGACGTGCGGGCGGATTAACCTGTATGGAATAAATTTTGCCATGAAAAGACTTATTGTAGCCGCATTGGCGGCATCAGCAGCGTGTGTAAGTATGTTTTCCGCACCCGCCAAACCGACTCCGGAGATGAAGGAGGCTGCGCAGGTACGCGCGCTTATAGAGAAGGTGAACGGCGCGTGGCAGCGCTCCCACTCGCCCGAGGTGTGGGCTTTCTGGGACCAGGCAGCCTACCATACGGGCAATATGGAGGCCTACCGGCTGACCGGCCGCGAGGACTATGCCGACTACTCGCTCCGCTGGGCCGAGCACAACCAGTGGAAAGGCGCCAAGGGCGACGACCGCAGCCGCTGGCGCTACGACTACGGCGAGACCGACGACCACGCGCTCTTCGGCGACTGGCAGATCTGCTTCCAGACGTATGCCGACCTCTACTCGATGCTCCCCGACGACCGCCGCATAGCGCGTGCCCGCGAGGTGATGGAATACGAGATGTCGACCGACCGGACGGACTACTGGTGGTGGGCCGACGGGCTGTATATGGTGATGCCCGTGATGACTAAGCTCTACCGCCTGACGGGCAACCGCCTCTATCTCGATAAGTTGCGCCAGTATGTGGCTACCTCCGACAGCATTATGCTCGACGCCGAGACCGGCCTCTATTTCCGCGACGGCAAATATGTATATCCGGCCCACAAAAGCTACAGCGGTAAGAAGGATTTCTGGGCGCGCGGCGACGGCTGGGTACTCGCCGGGCTGGCCAAGGTGCTGGCCGACGTGCCATCCGACTGGGAGCACCGCCCCTTCTTCGAAGAGAAATTCCGGCGTATGGCCGAGAGCGTGGTGGCATCGCAGCAGCCCGAGGGCTACTGGACGCGCAGCATGCTCGACCCGGAGCATGCCCCGGGCCCGGAGACTTCGGGAACGGCCTTCTTCACCTACGGCCTGCTCTGGGGCCTCAACCACGGACTTCTCTCGGGCGACCGCTTCGAGCAGACTGCTGAGCGCGGCTGGCGCTATTTGCGCGACGTGGCCCTGCAAGCCGACGGCTCGGTGGGCTACGTGCAGCCCATCGGCGAGAAAGCCATCCGCGGTCAGGTGGTCGACCGCAAGTCGACTTCCCCCTTCGGCACGGGCGCATGGCTTCTCGCCGCCTGCGAGTATGTGCGCCGGCTCGAGACGCCGGGCAATGCCGACCGCGCCTACTGGGCCGACCACGCGTGGCGGCTGGCCGAACCAGTGCTCAGCCGCATGGCCGATGGGCGTCTGCAGGCCGAGATGGAAGTAGAGGTGAGCCCCACGTGGGACGGCCGCGACCGCCGCGTTGTCTACATGGAGGCCTTCGGCCGCCTGATGGCCGGCATCGCCCCCTGGCTCGCCCTGCCCGACGACGATACACCTGAGGGTGCCCGTCGCCGCCAGCTGCGCGAGTGGGCTCTCCGCAGCTACGCCAATGCCGTCGATCCCTCCAGCTCCGACCGCCTGCTCTGGCAGGGCGAAGGCCAGGCGCTCGTCGACGCCGCCTACCTCGCCCAGTCGTTCTCGCGCGCCTACGACGCCCTGTGGCAGCCACTCGACAGCCTCACAAAGCAGCGCTACATCGAGTGCTTCAAGGGTTTACGCACGGTCGACCCGCCGTACACCAACTGGCTGCTCTTCTCCTCGACTATCGAGAGCTTTCTGGCGCGCGCGGGTGCCGACGCCGATATCTACCGCGTCAACTCGGCCATCCGCAAGGTGGAGGAATGGTATGTGGGCGACGGCTGGTATGCCGACGGCCCCGAGTTCGCCTTCGACTACTATTCGAGCTATGTGTTCCACCCGATGTATCTCGAGACGCTCGACAACATGATTGCCTCCGGCCGCGGCGGATACCTTGACTACCGCAAGCTGCGGCGCGGCGCTGAGCGGCGTGCGCGGAAATTCGCCACCGTACTTGAGCGTATGATTTCGCCCGAGGGGACGTTCCCCGTGTTCGGGCGTTCGATACCATACCGCATGGGCGCGCTGCAGCCGCTGGCGCTGATGGCCTATGCCGACCGCCTTCCCGCGGGCATCCTTCCCGCTCAGGCGCGCGGAGCGCTCTCCAAGGTGATGCGCCGCATGTTCGACGGCCGCGAGAACTTCAATTCCTCCGGTTTCCTGACCATCGGATTCGCCGGGCGTCAGCCCAACGTGGCCGACTGGTACACCAATAACGGCTCGCTATACATGACCTCCCTTGCCCTGCTCCCCCTGGGCCTCCCCGCCAGCCACCCCTTCTGGACCGACGCCCCCACTCCCACCACCTCCGAGCGCGCGTGGAGCGGTCATCCCTTCCCCAAGGACCACCTCTGGCGGTAAGCGGTTCTCCGCCTCCGGATAATTGACTGAAAAAATAAATGTCTGAACAACAATCAGCCGCCTGCAACTTCATTTTGAAGCTTGCAGGCGGCTGATGTTAAATGAAAATTGCAGCAGGAAAGCGATTGTAGTTATTCCCACTCGATGGTGGCTGGCGGTTTGGAGGAGATGTCGTAGCATACGCGGTTTACGCCGCGCACGTGGTTGATGATCTTGTTGCTCACGTCGGCCAGAAAATCGTAGGGGAGGTGGGCCCAGTCGGCTGTCATGGCGTCGGTCGACGTCACGGCGCGCAGCGCCACGGCCTGCTCATATGTGCGCTCGTCGCCCATTACGCCCACGCTCTGCACGGGCAGCAGGATAACTCCCGCCTGCCATACCTGGTCGTAAAGACCGCTGTCGCGCAGCCCCTGGATGAATATATGGTCGGCCTCCTGAAGTATGCGCACCTTCTCGGGCGTGATGTCGCCGAGAATGCGCACGGCCAGACCCGGGCCGGGGAAGGGGTGACGCTTGATCAGATGCTCAGGCATCCCCAGCGCGCGGCCTACGGCACGTACCTCATCTTTAAACAGCAGGCGCAGCGGCTCGCAGAGCTTCAGGTTCATCTTTTCGGGGAGGCCGCCCACGTTGTGGTGGCTCTTGATTGTGGTACCCGTAATCGAAAGGCTCTCGATGCAGTCGGGGTAGATGGTGCCCTGCGCCAGCCAGCGCACGTCGGAAATCTTGCGCGCCTCGCGGTCGAACACGTCGATAAATCCCTTGCCGATAATCTTGCGCTTGCGCTCCGGCTCCTTCACTCCGGCCAGCCAGCCGAAGAACTCCGCCGAAGCGTCGACGCCCACCACGTTGAGGCCCAGCCCCTCGTAGTCGCGTAGCACGTCGGCAAACTCGTTCTTGCGCAGCATCCCGTGGTCTACGAAGATGCAGGTCAGCCGGTCGCCGATGGCGCGGTTGAGAAGCACCGCCGCAACCGACGAATCCACACCGCCGCTCAGGCCGAGTACCACCTTGTCGTCGCCAAGTTGCTCGCGCAGAGCCTTCACCGTCGAGTCGATAAACGACTCCGCGCTCCAGTCGCGGCGCGAATGGCAGATGTCGGCTACGAAATTCTCAAGCAGCTGCATCCCGCAGAGCGAATGATACACCTCCGGATGGAACTGCACGCCCCACGTCTGCTCTCCCTCGATGCGGTAGGCAGCCACGCGCACCTTGTCGGTCGAGGCAATCACACGAAACGAATCGGGCACCGCCGTAATCGTGTCGCCGTGGCTCATCCATACCTGCGCCCCCGGCGCGATACCCTTCAGCAGAGGGTCGGCCTCGTCGACCTGCGCCAGCAGGGCGCGGCCATACTCGCGTGTGCCCGCAGGCTCTACCGAGCCGCCGCTGCTCCACGCCATGAACTGCGCCCCGTAGCAGATCCCGAGCACCGGAATCCGTCCGCGAATGCCGTCGAGCTCCGCGCGGAAAGCCTTCTCGTCGTAGACCGAAAACGGCGACCCGCTGAGAATCACACCTATCACCGACGGATCGTCGGCGGGAAACTTGTTGTAGGGAACGATTTCGCAATACGTATTGAGTTCGCGCACACGTCGGCCGATAAGCTGCGTAGTCTGCGAACCGAAATCGAGGATAATGATTTTCTCCTGCATGAAAGATGGTGGGAAAAAATTGAAATATCAGATTGAATTTTCGCTGCCGCAAAGTTAGCAAAATTTTCTCATTCCGCCACGCCCGATTCAGAAGTGTAGAAACACGACGCCCCCGCTGCAATCACATTCGATCCATATATGATTGCGGCAGGGGCGAAGGCGTTTGGTCCAAACGGGCGCGGAGAGGCCTACCTCTTTGGCGGCCTTTTATAGCGGCGCATCTTTGTCGTCGCGACGGGGACCATGGGTTAAGACCCATGGCTACATCAATGCCACCCCTACGGGGTTGAAATTGTAACCTAAAATCTGCACCACTCTAAAAAGCCGCCGCCATCCGGGCGGGAACGGCGAGCTGAAGCTCGCCCACAGAACCACCTTGGGGGAGGTCTGAAAACGCCGAATGGACCTCGCTAAAGCTCGGGGCAGAAACAAAAATGTTACCTGCCTGAGGATGGCAGCAGCGGAGGTCCGGAGGGGAGGCGAGGCTTAGGAGGTGCGAATCATTTCGCGCCTTACGCATTCGGCATAGGCCATGAACGCTTCTGAGTATTAATAATACCATTAGCGCTACGCGAACGCGTGAGGTGCGAAATGATTCGCACCTCCTATGCCGGCGACAGCCATTATGGGGCTAACGAGGAGGCATCGCCATGCGTTCCGGGGGAGCTGAGGGCGGGTTCCGGATGGGGGCGCCATTGACCGATAGGGACCTGGCAACAGCCCGCGGTCGGTCAATCGGGGGGATGGAAGAATGTCAATGTACGCTTGCCATGCGGTTTAGCTTTGGGCTGCGGGGCATGACTTGCCGCTATCGTAATCGAAAGACCTCCGCACCGCTGTGCGTGATGGTCAGAAGGATGAACAGGTTCATCTCAGGATCGATTACGGGAAGGGGGAGGGAAAACGGGCAGTGCGGGGCCGGGGAACTCTTTCCGACTACGGCGTGGCGCTGCTCGCGGAGGGTCATTTTAGTATCTTCCTCAGAGGGGACGGCACGCTCGCGGCGCGAGGTGTTGGTCTCGTTGCAGACCCACGGAGGGCGGGTGCAGAGGAAGTGGAGGATGAACAGACGGCCGGGAGAGAGCTGGGGAATGAAGACGCGCGTGCAGCGGTCGTAGCGGTCGCGATGGATGGTGAAGCGGCAGCGGGTGAAGACGATGTGGTCGAAGTTACAGCCGCGGTAGGAATCGGGATGTTCAGGTGGAGGCTCGAAGAGGATTTCGGGGTAGTCGACGCCAGTGTAGTCGATGACCCACTGGAGATATTTTCGCAGGAGGGGGAGCGAGCCGGGGCGGTCGGGATGGTCGTGGACGATCCACGGGGAGCAGCGGCCCAGGCGGCGGTGGCGCTCGATTGGGCCGAGCAGTTCGATATCGGCGAGCGAGAGACGGCGCCCGAGGGAGCGCTGAAAAGGGCGTAAATATAGGCGGAGGGATTGGATTCTCGTAATCATATTGGCGGTTTTAAAAATCGACCTAAAGGTCGAAGCGCAAACAAATTGGAGGGAGGGGATGAGAGAGGTGGAACAGGGGAAGAAAGGGTGGCTGAAGCCGAGCGCGTGAGGTGCGAAATAATTCGCACCTCCTAAGCCGGCGCAAGGAGGGGGGCGAGGGGATTTCCGGTGATGCTGGCCGGAATCGGTTAACCGCTCCGTGGATTCATAATTTTTATCTGAGGTTGGTGGAAATGATTGCGATGCAAAGTTACAACCGATTTCGGCGGTTGCGAGTCTAAAAAATCCGCTTAACATTTGTTAATGCAGGAACAGGCTGGGGATTAGGGAGATGGATGAAAATAATTTTTTTGAAATGATTTTCTAATCGCTGTGGAGGCTCGTACAGGATTCGAGTTCCCGTAGCGGGGCGTTGTGTTTTCTGGTTATCCGGATGGCGAGGTGGGAGACGAGGTGGGGAGATTAGCGGAGGCCGGAGACGGGGTGGGGGATTAGCGGAGGCGGGAGGCGGTGGAGGGGGTGCCGACAATCCAGAGGCGGTCGGAAGGCTGGAGGGGGATGGTGGCGGGGTGGTCGAAGAATTCGCCGTAGCGCTCGAGGGCTACGACGTGGGTGCTGTAGTTGCGGCGCACGTCGGCCGAGGCCAGGGTCTGGCCAATCAGTGGGGAGGTGGATGTGAGTTCCACGCTGGTGAGGCGGAAGTCGTCGAGCCCGGGTGCATCGGGTTGCGGCGGCGCGTCGACATCCATTACGCTAACCACGGCCTCGATCTGCTCGTCGGTGCCGATTACGCCGACAACGTCGCCGGGAAATATGCGTGTGTCGCCGCCGGGCACCACGATGAGCGTGCTTCCGCGCTGTATCATCACTACGCTGACGCCGTACTGCTGGCGTATGCGGCTGTTGACCAGGCGCTCGCCTACAAACGGGCAGCCGTAGCCCACGCGGATGTAGGCCAGATGGAGGTCGTTGACGAGGTTGTTGTTTTTGCCCGTACGGCGCAGTTCGCGCTCGTTGAGGTTGTCGAGGAATCGCGCTTCGAGCTGCCGGAGCTGCCGGTTTAGTTTCTGCGAGAAGAGCATGATAAGCAGGAGCATGAGTGCGACACCTACCACGATGCCCACGCGCAGGGAGTAGAACGACGTGAGTTCATGGACGATGAACCCCAGTGCCAGCATAAGGCGGAACAGCATCATCACGATGCGCGGTCCGCGCAACTGGTTGGCCGACAGTCGGGCGCGCTCGTTGCCGCTGTTCATGGCCGGCGGCAGGCACAGGGCGAGCAGGAAGGGTGCCATCAGGGCGAGTGTTAGCGCGGCTCCGACAAGGCGGTACCACGACGGCATCCACTCCTGCAGTTTCGGCACCATATAATTATGGCATACCAGCGAAATGGCCACGAGGACAATCGAATACATTATGATACGCCAGAGGTAGCGCCGCAGCAAAACCACCCAGGCGCGCCCGGTGGCGCCTTCCTTGCGGGTGTGGCCGGGGTAGCGGTTTACGAGTATGCGCAGGCGCCGCGGCAGGTGTCGCTCAAGGGCTGTATAGGCCGGATCGGCCATGCGGATGAAATATGGTGTTGTGAAAGTGGTGATTACCGATACGGCCACTACTATCGGGTATATTTCATGATTCAGGACACCCAGACTCATGCCGAGTGTGGCGATGATGAAGGCGAACTCGCCTATCTGGGTGAGCGAGAATCCTGATTCCATGGCGATTCGCAGGGGTTGCCCGGTGATGAGCATGCCGAAAGTTCCGAATACGATCATTCCCACGACTACCACCACCGAAAGCAGCAGAATCGGCCACCAGTATTCCACAATCACCGCGGGCTGCACCATCATACCCACCGAGATGAAGAACACGGAGCCGAACAGGTCTTTCACGGGGGTGACTACGTGCTCGATGCGCTCGGCGTAGCTCGTGCCGGCCAGAATCGAGCCCATTACGAAGGCGCCGAGTGCAAGCGAGAAGCCGCAGAAAACCGAGAATACGGCCATGCCCAGACAGAGTCCCATCGAAACCACCAGGAGGGTCTCCTCGTTGAGAAACCGGCGGAACCGGTTGAGGGCCGACGGAAGCACGAACACTCCCACCAGAAACCATATGATGAGGAAAAATGCCAGTTTGCTGACGCTCATAAGCATTTGCCCTCCCTCCACGCTCTTGTTGACGGCAATCGACGACAGCACCACCATCATCACCACGGCAAAGAGGTCCTCGACGATAAGAACGGCGAAAACCAGCGAGGCGAACTTCTTCTGCCTGAGCCCCAGATCGGTGAACGCCTTGATTATTATCGTGGTCGACGACATGCTCAGCATGCCACCCAGAAAGAGCGAGTTGATGTGGGTGAATCCCAGCAGATGGCCGATAATGAATCCTGTGGCCATCATCCCGGCTACAATTACCACGGCGGTGACAACGGCCGACCCGCCCGTGTTCAGCAACTTCTTGAAACTGAACTCCAGCCCGAGCGAAAAGAGCAGCACGATAATGCCTATCTGGGCCCAGAACTCAATGTTGGCTTCGGTGGTGACCGAGGGGAGCGGGGTGAAGTTCGGGCTGGCCAGAAACCCGGCCACGATGTAGCCGAGCACCACCGGCTGCTTTATCCATTTGAAAAGCAGCGTTACGATGGCGCCGAGCAGCAGAATGAAAGCGAGGTCGGAAATCAGGCTGTCGATGCTGTTCATACGGGGAATCAGCTATAAAGATAGCGTTTTATAGATTTTTTGGGAGTCTTTTCAAATTCGTGGGGAATCAGCTGTATGCGGTCCACCCGCTCGTAGGGGGCGACAAGGCCGTTGAGCTCGTTGCGGTTGGCCTCCATCAGCTCGGGGAGAGCCTGCATGTCGACCTTGTCGGCATCCATGCGCTCGTAGTCGGGATAGACTATGGCGGTCAGACCCTTTCCGCGCTCCACCACGAGGCTTTCGGCCACGTAGGGCATGTTGTTGAGCTTGGCTTCGATTTCCTCGGGATAGATGTTCTGGCCGGAGGCGCTGAGAATCATCGTCTTGTAGCGGCCTTTGATGAATAGAGTGCCATCGGCCGCGCGGGTGCCCATGTCGCCCGTGTGCAGCCAGCCTTCTTCGTCGATGGTGGCGGCGGTAATGTCGGGAGCCTTGTAATATCCTTTCATGCGGTCCTGACCGCGCACACAGATCTCGCCCGGCTCCGTCTCGGGATTTTTGCTCCCCATGATTTTCGACTCCATGCAGGGGAGAGTGCGTCCGCAGGACGACGGCACAAACGAGCGCCAGGGAGTGTGGCTTATAAGCGGGCCGCATTCGGTCATTCCGTAGCCAACGGTGAAGGGGAATTTGATGCGGTACAGGAATTGCTCCACTTCGCTGTTGAGCGGCGCTCCGCCGATAATCACCTCCTCGAACTGGCCTCCGAATGCCTCTACAAGCTTGTTGCGGATTTTGGCATAGATGGCGTTGTCGATAAACGGTACAGCGAGCGCCCAGCGGATGGCGCGTTTGGTAATCATCGGCACTATCTGCTTGCGGTAGATTTTTTCGAGAATCAGGGGCACGCATATCACCAGATTCGGTTTCACTTCGCTGAATGCCTTCAGCAGCAGCTTCGGTGTGGGGGCTTTCCCGAAGATGGTGATGAAAGTGCCGACGGCCAGGGGCACGAGCATATCGAAGGCGCATCCGTAGGCATGTGCCAGCGGCAGGAATGAAAGAGCGCGCGACCCCTCGTAGTGCAGTCGGCTGACTATGCCGTAGTTCACGTTGCCCGCGATGTTGTCGTAGGTCAGCATCACTCCTTTGGAGAATCCAGTGGTGCCGGAAGTGTAGTTGAGTATGGCGGTATTTTCGGCATCGATTTCGGGGTAGACCACATCCTCCCGTCGGAACCCCTTCGGATATGTCGCCTTGAATTTGCGCGTGAGGTTGCGGATTATGCGCGAAGGGATCTGGTGGCCCTCGGTTTCGCGCTCGGCGAGTACCTGGCGCGTCTCGAGCGAGACGGCGGCCTTCAGCTCAGGCATCTCCTCGAAATCCAGAGTCTCCCATATGGAGCTGTTTACAAAAAGCACCCGGGCGTCGGAGTGGTTGACTATATGCTGGGCATCGTGAGGATTGAAGTCGGCAAGAATCGGAACGATTGTGGCGCCGTAGGTTATTGTCCCGATAAACATAACTACCCAGGAGGCGGAGTTTTTACCCAGGAGAGCCACATGGTCGCCGGGCTTCAGGCCTATCTGTCGGTAGAAGAGGTGCAGACGGGCTATACGGCGGGCGAAGTCGGCGTAGGTCATCACTTCCTGGCTACCGTAGTCGGTAAGGGCGGGAAGGTCCCAGTTGTTGCGGAAACTATTCTGGTATATTTTCAGGATATGGTCGTCGTATCGCATTTTAAGTCGGGTTTGGATAATGCGGGTTAATATGTCCGTAGGTTAATATATTTTTACGTAGCAACGGTGTCTTTTATTGTTCCGGATGCGTCAGAGAATGGGAGAGAAGAGCCTCATGAAGGATTCGAGCATCCGTCGGGGCAGCGGGCGGGCGCGCCATTCGGCCGAGGTGACGCGTCGGCTGTCGCGCATGTCGCGGAAGAACATAGCCTTGAGCCGGGCGTTGAATTCGGGAGAGTATATCAGCATATTGGCCTCGAAATTATGTTCGAAGCTGCGGAAATCGAAATTGGTGGAGCCGACGGTGCAGAAATCGTCGTCGACGATTATGGCCTTGCTGTGGAGCATCCCTTTCTGATAGAAATAGACTTTCACCCCGGCACGCAGGCAGTCCATGATATAGGAATTTGACGCCCAGCGGAGCATGTCGCTGTCGCTGCGCTGCGGCACAATCAGCCTTACGTCGACCTTCGAGAGGGCGGCGAGCTGCAGCGCCTGCACCAGGCCTTCGGTGGGGATGAAATAGGGGGTGAGGATATAGACGCACTTGCGGGCTTCGGAGATTACCTGCTGGAACACAAGAGTCATGTTCATCCACTGTGTGGTGGGGCCGCCGGTGACGAGCTGCAGACCCACCGGGCTGTCGGCCGACGGGGCGGCGAAGTCGGTCTCCTGCAGCAGGGGCTGCCCCATGAAATTCCAGTCGACGGCAAACGACTGCTGGAGCGCGGCAACGGCCGGCCCCTGGATGCGCAGGTGGAGGTCGCGCCACATGGCGAACATCTTGCCGCCGTCGATATAGCGGTCGGCTATGTTCATTCCGCCGATGTAGCCTACTCGCCCGTCGATTATCACAATCTTGCGGTGGTTGCGCCAGTTGATACGGGTTCCGAACGGCGGAAATACCACCTTGAAAAACGGATAGGCCTCCACTCCGGCGCGCCGCATCTCCTTGAGGGCCTTGCGCGAGAGGCGGAAGGAGCCTACATGGTCGTAGATTACGCGCACCTTCACACCGGCGCGGGCGCGCTCTTCAAGAGCTTCAATCACGCGGCGCCCGACTTTGTCGTCGATAAGTATGTAGTACTGGAGGTTGATATAGCGGCGCGCGTTGCGGATGTCGGCCAGCAGAGCCTCGATTTTGTCGGCGCCGTTGTCGAAGATGTCAACCTTGTTGCCGTCGTAGTAGTTGGAGCCGCAGAGCGACGATGCCAGGTTGATGCGGTTGCGGATATGCTCCGGTGGCTTCCCCTGACGGGCGCTGGCGCTGCTGCGGTTGGTAAGACGTCGCAGGATGCGGCGGTTGCGCCGCGATATTATGCGCTTGTTCTGAATGTTGCGGCCGAAGAATATGTAGAGGATAAGTCCGACCATCGGCACGACGAGGAGCACCGTGACCCACGCGAGCGATTTCACGGGGTTGCGGTTTTCGCTGACCACCACGGCGATTATGCCAAGTATGGTCAGCGCGTAGACTGTGGCGACACACCACCACAGCCATCCGAATCCTATGTATTGTCCAAGCCAGTGCAAGGAGGGTTATGGAGTTTTAAGGAATTTAGGGAGTTTAGGGAGTTTAGGGAGGAGGGGTTGTATGGTTGGTTTTAATTATTCTTCGAGCAGGTCGTGGCGCAGGATGAGGTCTGAGACCGTGAGGGCGTCTTCCACATGGCGCGCTACGTTGCTGCCGAAGCCTGAGGTGTCGCCGACGATGCGTCCGCGGTGGCTTACGGCAAATGAGGGCGAGCGTTCGGCCACGGCCGAGAAGCCCATGCCGCGCCAGCCGTAGTCGAGTCCCATCTGGTCGAGCAGGGTGGGATAGATGTCGATCTGCCCCATTACGGCCGCGCGTCGGCCGGAAATCGGGGCGTTGAGAACGATCAGCGGAACATATTCCTCGGGGTTTATCATTCTGGCTCCCGAGGCGTCGCTTCGAAGGGCCGAGCGCCAGTGGGAAAGAGCTTCGTGGTCGCCGGTGACCACAACCATAGTGCGGTCCCAGTCGGGGCGCTGGCGCAGATAGTCGAGCAGCCGCCCGACGGCCTGGTCGGTATAGTGTACAGCCGTCATGTAGTCGCGCAGTCTGGCCGGATATCCTCCGTCGAGCGATATTGTCTGCAGTTCGGCCGGAATCTTGAAGGGGGCGTGGCCCGAGAGGGTGTTGATCTGTACGTAGGCTTTCTCGCCGTCGGGCCAGACTTCGCCACGCTGCATTTTTGCTATGGCCTGCGAGATTACGGCGTTGTCGCTCGGCGTGTCGCCGTTGATGCGCTCAGAGGTGTTCCAGCTGTCGCGCAGGTGAATGTGGTCGATTCCGAACGATCTGGCCATCATCTCGGCGTTCCATCGCCAGGGGCGGTCGCCGCTGAGGAGGTATGTTTTGGCTCCCTGCTGCTTCATGGCGTCGGGTAGGGTGTGGAAGCGGTTGCCGCTGCGGGTCATCGCGAAAGCTCCCGAACGGGTGGGGTGCATTCCTGCGAGAGCGAGGAGCTGCCCGTCGCTGGTACGCCCGGCTGCCGCCTGCGAGAGCACTCTCGGAGCGTAGAAACTGCGCATGGCGCTGTCGCGGAGCATACGGTTGAGGTTGGGCGTAAGTTCTTTCCCCTCCACTTTCATGCCGATTGGCCATGACTCCAGCGACTCCCAGAATATGATCACCAGATTGTCGCGCCGGGCCATGGTATCGGCCGGTTCGCCCATGGCCGAACGCATCGCCACGTGGTTGCGGCCCCATGAAGCCACATATTTCTGCTGCTCGGGACTTATCGAGTCCGGCACTTCAAGACTTTCGGCAATCAGCACGCCGGGGATGGTGTAGACCACAGGCGCCACAATTCCGTTGTAGTTCGAGCGCAGTCGGCCCACGTGCCGGGCCATTCCTCCGCAGGCCATGGCTACAAATCCGGCCAGAAGGGCGAGCGCTCCGAGGGTAAGTGTGTAGAAGATTATGTTGGGCCGGGGCTCGTCGGCCTCGTCGGCCGGCTGCATGAGCAGGAAGGTAGCCACGGCTATGGCCGGAAGCACCAGATACCACCATGAGAAGCGCGTGCCTACGGCACCGGTGAAATCGAGAACCGACGCTACGCTGGGGTAGGCACCCAACGGTATAGAGCTGTAGAATGCCGCGCCATACATCAGGTTGGCGGCAAGCACACAGTCGGCCAGCAGGAGTACAACCAGCTGCGGCCACTGACGGCGGCTCGCCACGGCGGGCAGGGCAAGCACCGTGGCCAGGAGGATGCCGTTGATGTATGTGCCTGCGTAGGCCAGCGCGCGCGGGTTTGTCGGAAGGCACCACATCAGGTCGAATGCTACGACCGTCAGCAGGCAACCGATCCACGCCACCAGAAAGCGGCGCGTCCAGAGGGCTTCGGGAAACATCAGCCGCCCTATGGCGCCGATGAAAATGTTTTTCTTTTTGTAAAGTCCCATAATGTGTGAACTCGGTTGGACGATGGAGGTGGGAATCTCGATGCCAGTGGTCGGTTTTACCACAAATGTACTAACTTATATTCACAAAAACAAAAATCCACCCCGACTTGGTTTAACCCCGGCAGTATTTTCTCAAAAATGATTACGGGATGGAATTAAGGGCGCGTTTTGCTCGTTTGGCGGAAAAAAGGTAAATTTGCGCTCCGGGGGATGATAAACCAACATGACTATGAAAGAAACATTGGGCGAGATGCCCGAATCCAATGGGGGACGGCAGCAGAGCCGCCGTCTGGTAAAAAAAGAGTTTGTGGTGCCTTTCGTGCTGGTCACGTCGCTATTTTTCGTGTGGGGCTTCGCCCGCGCTATCCTCGACGTGCTCAACAAGCATTTCCAGATGTCGATGGACATCACCATGACGCGCTCGGCCATGATTCAGGCCACGACGTATATCGGGTATTTTCTTATGGCCATTCCGGCCGGTGTGTTCATCACGCGCCGCGGCTATCGTCCGGGCGTGGTTCTCGGGCTGTTGCTTTTCGGCATCGGAAGTCTGATGTTTATTCCGGGCGAATGGCTGGGGTCGTTTGATTTCTTCCTTGTGTCGCTCTTCGTGATAGGGTGCGGCCTGGTAGTGCTTGAGACGGCTGCCAACCCCTATATCACAGAGCTTGGCGATTCCTCGACGGCTCCGAGCCGGTTGAATCTGGCGCAGTCGTTCAACGGCCTGGGCTGCATCCTCGCGCCGGTGATTGTGGGCGGAATCCTTTTCAGCAACCCGGAGGCTTCGGTGGCCCTGCCGTACACGGTGATGGGCGTGGCTGTTCTTGGTGTGGCGGTGGTATTCTGCTTCGTCAAGCTTCCGGAAATCAACAGTCGCGAGCAAATCGTGGCCTCGGCGGCAACCGACGCTCCGCGCGGAGGCGCCGGCGCGGCGTTGCGCCGCCTGGTGACCAACAAGGGATTTATGGCAGGGGTCGGCGCGCTTTTCTGCTACGAGATTGCCGAAATATCTATTAATACATTCTTCATCAACTATGCCACCGACGGCGGCTGGCTCACACCGGCGCAGGCGGCAACGGTGCTCTCTGTCTGCGGTCTCGGACTGTTCATGGTGGCCCGTGTGGCCGGAAGTTTCATTATGAGCCGGATTCCGGCGCGCAAGGTGCTTGCCGTCTGCTCGGTGCTCACAGTCGCAGGGTCGCTCGCCGTGGCGCTCGACTTCGGTATGGTATCGCGTTGCGGAGTGTTTGTATGCTATGCCTTTGAGGCTATTATGTTTCCCACAGTGTTCGCTCTGACAATTCCCAAAGCGGGTAGCGACACAAAAATGGCGTCGTCGCTCATGATGATGACGCCGCTGGGTGGCGCAGTCGGGACCACTCTCATGGGGTGGGCTGCCGACAGCTGGGGTATAGCCACGGCATTCGTGGTGCCCTGCGCCGGCTACGTGCCGGTAATGCTCTACGCTATGGCGCAGCTGCGCAAAAAATGAATTGAGAGGAAAGGCTGAAATCCGGAATGCGGGGAGGGTCGACCGCTCTGATCAGCCTACAATGGCGTTCACTGCGGCCTCGTCGGCCGAGAAGGGGCCGGAAGCGCCGAGCTTGAGGGTGCACATCGCTGCTGCGAATTTTCCGGCCTCGAGATAGTCCGCACCCTGGTTGCGCTTGTAGAGGTAGCCGGTCATATAAGTGTCGCCGCATCCTGTGGCGTCGACCACTTCGGCCGGCGGATAGGCCGGAATCTCGTAAAAATTGCCTCCGGCATATATCAGGGAACCATAGCTTCCGAGGGTCAGCAATACTTCTTTCACTCCCCATCCGGCCAGAATGCGTGCGGCTTCGCACGGGTCGGAGCTTCCCGTAAGGGTCTCCATCTCTTTTTCGTTGGCTTTGAGGATGTCGATGTATTTCATCGCCTCGACCTTCTCGGGCCAGTCGACGGCGAATACATCCTCGCCGCGCACCTCGCGCAGATATCCCTGGGCGTCGACCGACACAATGCCGCGGCCGGCCAGGGAGCGTATGGCGTCGAGCGAGAAATCGTCGGCTAAAAGCGTGCCGAGGTGGAAATAACGGGCTTTTATGTCGCGCAGGCCGTCGACGGTGAACGGCGCGGCTTTGGCGAGTACGCACTGCGTGCGGTCGTTCTGGTCCTCTCCGTATTTATTCTCGAAATAGACTGAAGTGGGCGAGGGGAGCACCTCCACGTCGACGCCTTCGGCGCGGATGTCGTCTACGGCTTTCATCTCGCTCGGGGCGAGCGACGTGACAAGCAGAAATCCCGCGGGATTCAGGTGTGCCATACCGTGGGCGAAATAGAAGGCAGTGCCTCCGGGCATGTGGACGGTGTGGCGCGGTGTCACGATTTTGTCGAGGGTTATGTGGCCGATGCAGCAGATGTCGTATGTATGGTTCATTCCTGAAGTTGAAGAATGTGTCTTGTGAAGCCTTTTAAGAAAAAGTTTCAAACGACTTCGTTGACTGACTCATGATGTGAGCGGCAAAGGTAGCGATTTTTTCACCCTTTGCCAAAACAAATGTTCCAACTGCCTTACGGTGTGTCTCTCCGACTGTCGGACCCTGCCGGAAATCGTTGCGCACACTGTCGAACAATCGTGCGTCTCGATTGTTGTAACAATGGTATTTCCTTATTGGCGGCTTTCTTGCCGGAGCGGTCGCGCTCCGGCGGTTTTCAAAAAAAATCTAAAAATTAATTATTACGGAAATTTTTCCGCAATCAAAGTTGGCAAAACAAAAAAAGCTGACTAACTTTGCACCCGGATAACAGCAACCCTCCCGCCCGAGGAGTTGCGCTTTGATTAAGAAACAACCAAACAACTTCATTTTAAGATATCTAAAACAAAATGAGCAAGATTGATTTAACCCAGTATGGTATTTCGGGCACCCCGAAAATCTACCACAACCCCTCGTGGGATGAACTCTTCATCGACGAAACCAAACCCGGCCTCACCGGCTACGAAAAGGGTCAGGTTACAGAGCTCGGCGCTGTGAACGTTATGACGGGTATCTATACCGGCCGTTCGCCCAAGGATAAATTCTTCGTCGACGACGACATCTCCAGAAATACCATCTGGTGGACATCCGACGAATATAAGAACGACAACAAACCCATCACTCCCAAAACCTGGGACGCTCTCAAGGCTATCGCCGACAAGGAACTCAGCGACAAGCCCCTCTACGTTGTCGACGCTTTCTGCGGTACCAACAAGGACACCCGCCTCGCTGTTCGCTTCATCATGGAAGTGGCATGGCAGGCTCACTTCGTGACCAATATGTTCGTTCGCCCCACCAAAGAGGAACTCGAAGACTTCACCCCCGACTTCGTAGTGCTCAACGCCTCCAAGGCCAAGGTTGAGAACTGGAAGGAACTCGGCATCAACTCCGAGACCTGTGTTGCCTTCAACCTCACCCAGCGCATGCAGGTGATCATCAACACCTGGTATGGCGGTGAGATGAAGAAGGGTATGTTCTCCATCATGAACTACTACCTCCCCCTCAAGGGCATGGCTTCGATGCACTGCTCGGCCAACACCGATATGAACGGTGAGAACACCGCCATCTTCTTCGGCCTCAGCGGCACCGGCAAAACCACTCTTTCCACCGACCCCAAACGTCTGCTCATCGGCGACGACGAACACGGCTGGGACGACAACGGCGTGTTCAACTACGAGGGCGGCTGCTACGCCAAGGTTATCAACCTCGACAAGGAGAGCGAGCCCGACATCTACAACGCTATCCGTCGCAACGCTCTGCTTGAGAACGTTACTGTAGACGCCGAAGGCAAAATCGACTTCGCCGACAAGAGCGTTACCGAGAATACCCGCGTAAGCTACCCCATCAACTTCATCGAGAAGATCGCTCCGGGCAGCCACGGTCCCGCCGCCAAGAACGTTATCTTCCTTTCGGCCGACGCATTCGGCGTTCTGCCCCCCGTTTCGATTCTGACTCCCGAGCAGACCAAGTACTACTTCCTGAGCGGCTTCACCTCGAAACTCGCCGGCACAGAGCGTGGCATCACCGAGCCCACTCCCACTTTCTCGGCTTGCTTCGGCGCAGCCTTCCTGAGCCTGCATCCCACCAAGTATGCCGAAGAGCTCGTGAAGAAGATGGAAAAGAGCGGTGCCAAGGCATACCTCGTGAACACCGGCTGGAACGGCACAGGCAAGCGTATCTCCATCCGCGACACCCGCGGCATCATCGACGCCATCCTCGACGGCGCTATCCTTTCCGCTCCCACCAAGCAGATTCCCATCTTCGACTTCACCGTGCCCACCGAACTCCCCGGTGTTGATCCCAAGATTCTCGACCCCCGCGACACCTATGCCGATCCCGCTGAATGGACTGCAAAGGCTACCAAGCTCGCCGAGATGTTCATCAACAACTTCAAGAAGTTCGAGCACAACGAAGCCGGCAAGGCTCTCGTTGCCGCAGGTCCCCAGCTCTAAGCCGTGGATTTGTAATCCCGAATTGAACGGTGCGGCCTTTCGCGCCGCATCTGCTCCAAATACCACATCAACGCTCCAGGCGCCGATATCCCCGAATGCGAGGGTATCGGCGCCTGCCGCATTTCAAGGCCACGTATTCGATCGGGCGTATTCAATCGGAGTCCCGGTTGGAATCTCAGTTGGCGGAATCTCGGTTGAAGTCCCGGTTGGCGCCTCGGGTGATAAATTTTACGGCGAAAATGAGTGTAATTTCGGGAAAATGGCTAAATTTGCAGAATCCAACCGGAATTTTTAAGACTCAATTATCAATATAAATTTGTAAACAACAATGGCTTACGTAATTACCGACAAATGCGTCGCTTGCGGCACCTGCCTGCCCAACTGCCCCGTTGAAGCAATCTCGGAAGGCGAAATCTATGTAATTGACCCCGACACCTGCATCGAGTGCGGCACTTGCGCTGAAGTTTGCCCCAGCGAAGCTATCATCCCCGGCGAATAATCTGCTTCGGATTCCTGATCCGGGATAATTAAAGTTACCGCTAAGGCGGCGCATCGGCTCGGCCGGCGCGCCGCCTTTGTTTTAATTCGTTGTAAATCGCGCGTTTTTCGCCAAATATTTGCTATCTTTGCATCGGCCTTCGGGCCTGACAACCGAAATACCAACAACTTTATAAACTCTGATTTATTTACTATGTCGAAAGTAACAGTCGTAGGCGCCGGCAACGTAGGCGCCACTACAGCTAATGTGCTCGTAACGTCGCAGATTGCCGACGAAGTGGTTCTCATTGACATCAAAGAGGGCGTTTCCGAAGGTAAGGCAATGGACATCATGCAGACCGCCAATATCCTGCATCTCCAGAGCCGTCTTACCGGTGTGACCAACGACTACGCCATGACCAACAATTCCGACGTCGTAGTAATCACCTCGGGCGTTCCCCGTAAGCCCGGTATGACCCGCGAGGAGCTCATCGGTGTAAACGCCAAAATCGTGAAATCGGTTACCGACAGCGTGCTTGCCCATTCGCCCAACGCCATCATCATCTGCGTGGCTAACCCGATGGACACCATGACCTACCTGATCCACAAGATTTCCGGTCTTCCCAAAAACCGCATTATCGGCATGGGCGGTGCCCTCGACAGCGCCCGCTTCAAATATTTCCTGAGCATCGCTCTGGGTGCCAACGCCACCGAGGTGGAAGGTATCGTAATCGGTGGCCACGGCGACACCACCATGATTCCCCTTACCCGCTATGCTGCATACCGCGGCATACCCGCTTCCACGCTCATTCCGGCCGAGCAGCTCGAAAAGGTTGCTGCCGACACCATGGTGGGCGGCGCAACGCTCACCAAGCTCCTCGGCACTTCCGCATGGTATGCTCCCGGTGCAGCCGCAGCCCAGATGGTAGCCGCAGTGCTCGGCGACCAGAAGAAGCTCATCTCCTGCTCCTGCCTGCTCGAGGGCGAATACGGCCAGAGCGACCTCTGCATCGGCGTTCCCGCCATCATCGGCCGCAACGGTGTGGAGAAAATCGTGGAATTCGACCTCAACGACCAGGAAAAAGCCCTCTTCGCCAAGAGCGCCGAAGCAGTTCACAAAACCAACGAAGCCCTCAAGGCCGCTCTCTGATTTCTCTACCGTAAGCCGGAAATCAGAACCCAGCATCCAACAAACAGGCAAGGCAGTTGTTTTATCATGTGAAGATAAGCGGCTGCCTTGCCGCGTTTATCCGCAATAGCTGTGCGTGTAAACATTATCCTTAATCACTCTTACAACCAATAAATAACGTATGAAAATCCGCAACATCCTGGCTGCCGCCGCTCTTACACTTCTGGCAGCCGCAGTGACCACCTCGTGCAGCAAGCGTGCCGAGCAGAACCAGGCCGAGGAAACCGAAAGCGCAACCGGCGAAGTAGATCCCGAGCAGATTGGCGAGACTGTGCATATAGTTAAGGCCGGCGAGGAAATCTACCCCGTGGAGGGGAAACTCGTGGTCGTAGACTTCAACGCCACCTGGTGCGGCCCCTGCCGCCAGTTCGGCCCCGTATTCGAGGCTGTGGCCGCAGGCAACGCCGACAAGGTACTGTTCTATAGCGTCGACGTAGATCAGAATCCCGAGCTCGCGGGCAAATTCGGCGTGGAATCTATCCCCATGGTAGTCTACATGACTCCCGACGGCGAATTCACCTCTACCGTAGGCTACATGGACGAAGCCACCTTCGCCTCCACCCTCGCCTCCAAGCTCCCTAAATAATCATCAAGTATATAACGAATAAGGCGATGGGCCACGACTGCGGCCCATCGCCTTATTCGTTATAACTATGCCTTTAGAGCGCAGCGATACGGCGGATTGCTGCGAGACGATTCATGAAGGTGGGATTGGACTTCGTGCGGGCTTTGTTGAAGGAGTTCTGAAGGTTAATCCAGAAATCTGCCTCTATGCCGAGCGAAGCCTCCAGCAGCAGGGCATATTCAATCGTAAAATCACGTTTGCCGTTTATCAGTTCGTTGAGCAGCGATACTTTTATGCCAATTTCCTGCGCAAGACGGGATTGTGATATTCCCCGCGATTCAATTTCCTCCCTGAGGATTTCTCCGGGATGAGTCGGCTCGAAAGGAGTCAGATTATTGGCAATCATATCGGGATTTACCCCTGGCAGTGTAAACATATCAGTCGTAATGGTTAGAGAGTTCTACAATTTTACAAATTTTTATTATAGCGTTGTCAGGCACTGAGTCAAGTGCAAATTCTATTCGGTACTGGTTGTTTACACGAATGGAAAACAACCCTGCCTTGTCGCCCTTAAGAGCCTCGAAATGCAATGCGTTAAATCTGTATAGGCTTTCGGGCGATGGTGCAGCCTGCAATTGCTCTATTCGACGCTTGTAAAGCTTGATTATAGGCGGTTGGAAGCGGTGCTGCTTGTCGCTACAGCTCCCTTTTTCATATAGTTCCTTAAGATAATCTTTTTCAAACGCGACAACCATACTGTATCATATAGTTATTACACGGCAAAGATAAATAAAGTTTATCTTTTTCACAAATTTGTGAAAAAGACAATTTTATGTTTCTGAGAAGTAGAATGTTATGCGAATTTAATCTTAATTAACAAATTGGGGGGGTAATTGGTGAAATTATATATAATTTTGCATATAAATCCTAATATAGAGTATCTTATCTTTAACCGATGAAACCAAGATTATTGAGCCTTTTACTTTTTGGAGCTGCCGTCGGTTTCTATGCCGACGCGCAGAAGGCGGTAAAATTCGAGTTCAGTGCTTCCGAAGCCCGGGCGCTCGACATGTCGCCTGCAACTTATGTCAAACCTCTTGTGGCTGAGGTAAAAGTAGATGAGTCGCAGGGGCGTATCCGCGATTCCTGGATTCTGACAAACGCGGGCTTCAACAGCCGGGTAATCCAGGGCGATGACGCCGCTACAATCCGGAATCTCCAGATTTACGGCATGTTCAAATCCTCGGAAAAACACAACTGCGACATTATAGTGGCTCCGACCTTCGATATCCACGTGGATAACTCCGGGGCGACGATAACTGTAGTGGGGTATCCGGCCAACTTCACCAAATGGGCCACCTCGACCAATGCCGACTATGAATGGATTAAAATGACTCCCGGCGGCTCCACTCAGCCCGTTGAACCTCTTCCAAACATAACGATAACCAAGGAATAAGATATGAAAGCGATAAATAGAATCCTAACAGCATGCTTGCTTTTGGCAACGTGCATCCCTGCCGTGCAGGCTCAGAAAATGACCACCGTCTCCGGCAATATATCGCGTACGGAGCAATTGAAAAGCAGCGGTGGCTCCCACCCGTTCTGGTGGATAGTCCGTGCGGGGTATGTTCAGACGTTCTGCGATGTTTCTGAGTTATATTATAACCATCAGGACGACGAGCCAAATATCTCCAAGGCCGGCTATAATTTTTCCATCGGATTTCAGAAGCAGTTCAACGACTTCGGGTTATATTATGGCCTGGATTTAGGCGTCGACAAAACCATCGCCCCCTACGATTATGAGCGGCTGGAGAAGTATAGTTATTATGACTACTATCTCGGTACATATCAGGAAGGTCAGTACAGACGTTATTTCGGAGCTTGTGTGGAGGCTCCGGTAATCTATCTGCGTCCATGCTTTGGTTTCTGCCATACAATATCCCGTAACTGGCAATTAGATATGGGACTGGGGATTGGATACGGCTATCTTGCATCAGGTAAACCTGAACACAAAAGTGTTATCAACGGCGAAATCGACTTTGGATTCTGGTACAGGAATATCCTGATGCAGGCAGCCTATACTCCAGCCTTTACAACAAACGATATGGGGCAGGATTTTCTACAGCGCATTGCCATAAACGTGGGTTACAGGTTCTAAAATTCCTCCACGCTATCATTCCGGTAATTCCGGAGAAAAGAAAAGGCGATGGGCCGCGGGTGCGGCACATCGCCTTTTCGGATGTGATGAATGGAAATGGGGGAGAGCTAATCAGAGACGTACTTTGGTTACTACGTTGCCGCAGCGGCGGATGTAGATGCCGTTGGCGGGATTGTCGACGCGGATGCCCTGGAGGTTGTAGTATTCCACGGGTGCCTGGCTCTGGGTGGCTTCAACACCTTCGATACCGCTCAGACGGACTACGTTGCGGCCGCCGGTGGCCTGGTAGGTGGCGTTATGGACGATGTCGGCACCCTTGATGTCGTCGGTCTGATTGCTGTTGCTGCCGCCGTTGAACACGATGACGGTGGTTTCCTCAGGTACGACATATTTGTAGAGGTATTCGCCTACTTTCTCCATTTCCTGGCCCGGCCAGCCGTTTTTCTCAGGATAGAAGTAGATGTTCACGGGATTCCATTTCACGATGGAGTTGTCGAAATAGATAGTCTTTCCGACAGGACGTTCAACCTTGGTGAATGTTGCGGAACCGGTCTTGGTGACGTCGGAGGCATCGGTTGCGCTCCAGCTGATTACTACGCTTTCGCCGATGGCCTTGTCGGCGCCGATGGTTACGGTGGCGTCGTGGCTGAGGCTGATGTGGTCACAGCCGTCGATGCTGTACCAGGCCGATACGCAGTTCACGGGGCGGATTGTCACCTCGATGGCGTCGTCGGAGAATTCGCCGCCGTTGGGCGAGAGCGATACGCGGGGTTCGGTGGTGACAACCTCGTTGACCTTCTCGGCGTTTGTACCGCCATCGTATTTATAGAATACGTCGGAGGTGATTCCCTTGATCTCGGGAGTCTGGCTGCCGTTGTGACTGAAAATGCAGTTGACCTCGCTGAGTGTATTTACTGTGAAGTAGTAGTAGGTTGTGCCGTTCACTTCCTTGGTTTCGGTGAGGAGTTTGCCGGGCCATTTGCCTGCAGGCTCGCTGTTTTTGCCCTGTGCGTCGGTGCCCCATACGTAAAGGTTGGGGGCTTCGGCAGCCGAAACGTGGATGGTGATTGATGCGTTGGGGTCGACTTTGGTGTATGTGGCGGTACCGGAGTATTCCTGGCCGTCGTCGCCGGTGGCGCCCCAGCTTACGGTGATGCGGTCGCCGTAGTTCATATCGGCGCCGATGGTGAATTCTTTGGAAAGCGTACCGTTGAGGTCAACGGCCTGTGAGTCGCCGACCTTATACCAGCCCGAAACGGCTACGTCGTTGAGCGCAGCGGTGACGGTAAGGGTTTCTGTAGTAAAGCTGCATCCTTCGGGCGACAGCTTTACGGCTGCCATACCGATGGCGTCGTCGGCGGTGTAGTAGGTGGTTGTGCCGGGGTCGGTGAAGGATACGCTGCCTCCGTGGGCTACGGGAGAGGTGGAGTAGATGAACTTGCCGTCGTCGCCCACTTTACCTTTGGTCCAGTCTTTTACGATGACGCGGAGCTGACCTTTGCCCTGGGGAGCCTCGACGGTGATGGAGCCGTCGGCAGGAACGTTGTCCCAGGTCTGGCCGGTAACGAGGTCGGTGTAGTTGCCGGCGGGAAGTTTGCTGAATGAGGCGCCGCCGTTGATGGCTACAAGAGCGAAGCTCTCGTCCTTATAGGCGCGCTTGAAGGCCCAGCCGCCGTTGGCCGAGCAGTCGTCGAAGGTGTACTGGCCTTTGCGGAGGGCTGGTACGGCGGCGCGTATCTGGTTGAGGCGGATGATATGCTGCGAGAGGTCGCCGTTGAGTGTCTCGGCCACATTGCCCGTGGCGGAGTATTTGCCGAAGTCGGCAGCCTCAACGTTGCCTTCAAGATAGTGGCCGAAATATGCGCGGCCGGAATTTTTCACGGGCATATCAGTACCTCCGGCGTCGACTTTCTGGCCTTTCTGGAATTCGACTTCGGAGCCATAGTAGATGCAGGGGATGCCGCGGAAAGTGAACATCAGCGAGAGGTTCTCGGCCCACTGCTCAGTGCCTCCGTTGAAGCGGGTGCCGTCGTTGGGGCCGGGGCAGTAGTCGTGGGAGTCGACATAGACTACGTTGTAGGAGGCGTCGTTATAGTAGCGGTCGCCATTATTGGCCACATTGACGGCTGCTCCCGCGTTGTTGAAGTTGTAGTGCATCGGGAAGTCGATGATGCTGAAACCGGAGTAGTCGGAGTAGTCGGGCTCGTGCCATGCACCGTCTTTCATGAACACGTTGTCGGATTCACGCTTTTCGGAAGGCTCGGCGTCGCAGAGGGCCATGTTGCCGTAGCGGCTGGAGTCGTCGCCTTCATGGATGAAGATGTTGTCCCAGAAGGTCTCGTCCCAGTTCCATTGGCTGACCAGATCCTGAGGAGATTTCCATGTGTAGAAATAGCTCGAGAGGTTGGGCTGGCCGCGGTAGGTCACTTCGCTGAATCGGGCGCAGCATTCGCCGAACATGAAGAAGGGAGCGCCGTTGAGGCGTTTCGACTTATACTGCTCGCCCAGAGCGAGAAACTGCGGAATAAAGGCCGTGTTGAAGGTAAGGCGCGAGATGTGGCCCGTGGTATCGATGCGGAAGCCGTCGACGCCCATGGCGATGAATTTGCCGTACTGCTCCACCAGATATTTGCTGACTGCGGGGTTTTCGGTGTTGAGGTCCACGCAGTCGCCTGCAATCTGACCCCACCAGCGGGTGGGGTAATCCCAGTTCCATCCGGTGCCCACGTGGTGCCAGTAGTTGTGCGAGTCCTTGTTGGTTCCGTCTGTATTTTTCAGATAGGGGAATCGGGCGTTGTACTGGTCTTTGCCGGGGAGATCGTTGTAGTTGGAGGGAAGCAGGTCGTAGTTAGGAGTAATCGAGGCGGATACACTGGCCTGATTGCGGATGTCCTGCGAGCGGGAGAACAGCGGGGCGAAGTGTTTTTCGCCGAAGTTGCCTGTATGGTTCAGTACGATGTCGAGCACCACCTTCATGCCCTTGGCGTGAGCGGCGTCGATAAGGTCCTGGAATTTAACGTCCTGAGATGCGCCCCACTTGGTGCGGCTTTCGTAGCGGAGATCTACGGTCGAGAAATCCATGGCGTGGTAGCCGTGGAAGTCGGTGCCGGAGCAGTTCTGCACGATGGGAGTGATCCAGATGGCGGTGAAGCCGAGGGCCTTGATGTAGTCGAGTTTGTCGATCAGGCCTTTGAAGTCGCCGCGCCAGTCGGGGTCATTGTTTTCAATCTGTACGTCCTGGTGGTCCCAGCCGCATACGTTGTTGGTCGGGTCACCGTCGTAGAAACGGGTGGTCATGGCAAAGTAGATGGTCTCGTCGCGGAAGTCCGTGCGCTCGCCCACAAATGTCTGGGCCATCGATGAGGCTGCCACACAAGCCATCAAGCCACCCATGAACAGCTTTTGTACCTTGTTCATTGTAAAGGAAGTGGTAAAAGATGAATAAAGTAAGTTAAAGATAATCTCAGTTGATGGAGATGGCTGAAAAATAGCCTTCCATTTGAACTCACAAATAATCGGGACGACCTACTAAGGCCAATCCGGCGGCAAAATTACAATTTTTTTGGTGAAAATGGCAAATTCTGCTCATATGTTATAAAACATATAAGCGGTGGAAATTCCGGATTAATCGGGATTAGTCGAGATTAAGCCAGCATGAGCTCGATATATCTCGAATAATCCCGATAAATCTTGATTAGGCTCGATTGAGCCCGATAAAGCTTGATAAGGCCCGATTGAGCCGGGTCAGCGGTCTTTGGTGAGGTCGAGGACTACGTTGTCGCGGCCGCGCTCGTGGTAGAGTTTAGGCAGGGGAGAGGCTGTCATCTCCTCGTGAGTGCGCCTGGAGCGGAAAATGTCGATGGCGGCATAGAGGGCAGCCCGCATCGAGGCTTCGCTGGCTACACCTTTGCCTGCAATGTCGTAGCCGGTGCCGTGGTCGGGAGAGGTACGCACGTAGGGGAGTCCGGCCGTGAAGTTCACGCCTGATTCCATGGCGAGAGTCTTGAAGGGGGCGAGGCCCTGGTCGTGATACATGGCCAGGACGCCGTCGAATTTCGTATACAGGCCGTTGCCGAAGAATCCATCGGCAGGATAGGGGCCGAAGGCATGGATTTTCAGCTGGTTGCGTGCACGCTCGATTGCCGGGGCGATAATTTCCTTCTCCTCGGCGCCGAGCAGGCCGCCGTCGCCGGCGTGGGGGTTGAGCGAAAGCACGGCTATGCGTGGTTTCACTATGGCGAAATCGGCGGTGAGCGACTGGTTGAATAGCTGCAGTTTAGCTACGATGGCATCCTCGGTGATAGCCTCTGCAATTTTTGCTAGCGGCAGGTGAGTGGTGACCAGGGCCACGCGGATGCGGTCGTTGAAAAGAATCATAAGTGGCTCGGCTCCGTCGCCGCATGCCGATGCGAGATATTCCGTATGGCCGGCAAAGCGGAAGGTGTCGCTCTGAATGTTGGCCTTGTTGATTGGTGCGGTGAGCAGTACGTCGATTGTGCCCTCCTTGAGGTCGGCGACGGCACGCTCAAGAGCGATAAATGCGGCTTCTCCGGCCTCAGGAGTCGACTCGCCGGGAGCGATGTGGGCCTCCTGTCCGATTACGTTGACGATGTTGACGGCATCCGTCCTGGCCTGCGAGGCCTGCTGAATCTGGTTAAAGGGGATATTGAAGGCGAGTTCGAGACCTTTCCGGTAATAGGCGGCGATTTTCGCACTGCCGTAGACAACCGGGGTGCAGAGCTCGAGGATACGCGGGTCGTCGAGCATCTTGAGAATTACTTCGTAGCCTACGCCGTTGAAGTCTCCATGGGTGATTCCCACGCGGAGGCGTGGCGATGAGGAAGTTTCGGAGGTCTGGGAGCGGTCCTGGTCGGGCTCCTGGCGGTTATTTTCTTTCATTTTTCAGTAGCATTGGTTTGTTTAGCCAAAGTTAAGAAAAAAATGAGAATAACCGGCAATCCGGGCGCCGCGACGCATCGGGAGGGTTCATTGCTGCGGTGAGGTGGCTACGGCTTTGGGTGCCGTGGAGTCGGGCGCGGGAACGGCCTTCCGCAGGGAGAAGGTGTTCCGGTCGGGATTGTTGAAGGTCAGCAGTCCGAATTCGCCGGCTACGGCGGTGAGATGTTCGATTATCTCGGCCTTCAGAGCTTCGAACTGGCCCCAGTTGGTCATCGTGGAGTAGCAGTTTACGTTCAGGGCAATTCCGTAGCTTTCGGGAGGATCCATGGATATGAGCATATCCTGCGTCTGGGAGTTGACTTTCGGATGATGAATCAGATAGCTGCAGGCATAGGCGCGGAAAAGTCCGAGATTCGTGTCGATGGTTCCGTTGATTCCATGAGTGTTGCTGTACTCCTGAGTGTAGACTTCCTGACCCGGGGCGGCCGCCTTGCGGGCTGCCTCCTGGTGGGCGATAAACTCGTCGAGCAGAGGAAATTTCGCGCGCAGGGAAGCAATCTGCTCCTGAGTGGTGAGGACCACGCTCGAGCGGTCGATGAAAATATTGTGGTCTATCATCCGGAATCCGACCTCAAACATATTGCGCCAGTTCTGAAACGAGGTGCTGACCAACGTATAGGGTGGAAGCATCACCATGGTATTGTCGAAGTTCTGTACTTTCACTACCGTGAGCGTGACGTCCATCACTATGCCGTTGGCATTGGTGGAGGGAACCGTAATCCAGTCGCCCACGCGGAGCATGTCGTTCTGCGATAGCTGTATGCCGGCTACAAAGCCGAGGATGGAATCCTTGAAAATCAGCATGAGGGCGGCTGCAAACGCACCCAGACCAGCCAGCAGCGACAGCGGGCTCTTGTCGATGAGCACCGAAACCGACAGAATCACGATGATGATCCATACAAGTCCCCGACATACGTTGAGAATCCCCTTGAGCGGATGGTTTTCGGTGTTCTCGCGTTCGTCGAATCGAATCCATGCGTATTCGAGCACGGCGCATATGGCGATGGCGAACGTGACGAGAGTATACACCCCCACAATCCTGAGAATCCAGCCGAGCGTCTTGCCGTCGGACGAGAAGGCGAACGGGATAAGTGCGAGAAACACCAGTGGAGGGATGATGTGGGAGCATTTTTTCAGCACACGCTGGGAGAGCAGCAGTTTCGAGGCCTGGGAATGCCGCAGTTTCACCATTTTGCGGGCGGCGAATACAATGACCGTCCGGACAATCATACCGATTAGCAGCGCCACCCCGAGCACGATTGCCGTATAGATGATTTCTTCTATGGTGTCGTTGTGGGTAAGCCCGAAAAAGTCGAGCATCCGGCGGATCATCCGCATTATCCATAGGGCGAGGCTGTGGCTCGGCACGAGCGACGTGTGCACGGCTTCGGCCACAGCGCGTGCGCCGGCGCCCTCGGGGGGCGTCGCGGCGAGCAGTAAGCATGAAATAATCCCTGCCATGGTTGAAACGTTTTTTCTATAATTTCAACGATGGCAGGGTGAAAAAGTTCGGACGGATTATCAGTCCGGGTGGCCGCACTCCGGCGATGTAATGCTATTTCTTGAGTGTGAAGCGGCGTGAGGCCAGGCGATAGTTGTCGCAGAAGAGCTCGACGGTATAGTCGCCGGGGGTAAGGGTGGTGTTTACGTCCCAGTAGACGGTGATTCCGCCGATTTCCTCGCCGGCGTATTCGATGCTCTTGCGTGCGGTGGCCGCGATGTTCGATCCTTCGAACTGGAAGGTTCCTCCGCCGGGGAGCACGTCGCCCTCGGGATTTACGATGCGTACCCAGATGGTCTTCTCTCCGACGGGGGTGGAGTTGTTCTGCGGGATGGTGAACGTAACCATGAGCTGACGGGCTTTGGTTACGTTCTTCTCCGTACGCCCTTTTTTATTGAGGGCGGTAAGGTTTACCCCGGTCACGTTGAGCTTCTCGGCCAGAGTCATGCGCTCGTTGAGAACCTTATTGCTGGCAGTCACGGTCTGGATGTTCTGCGAGAGCTGCTGGTTCTGGGCCTTGACCTCCTGATTCTCGGTGCGCAGTTCCTGGTTTTCCTGATTGAGCTGGTTGATCTGCTCCACATACTGGCGGAGAATGCCTTTGAGGGTGCCGATTTCGTCCTGCAGTTTCTTTATCTGCGCGGCCGATTTGTTTTTCTCGTTCTTGAGTTCCTGAAGGAGTTTCTCCACCTGCGCGCGGGCGGCTGAATACTTCTGCACAATCGAGTCGTTGGCCAGAAGAGAGGTCTGATTCTCATACTGGGCGAACTCGTTGTTGAGGGCGTCGTATTCGTTGGCCAACTGCATCTGCTCGTTGGCGAGCTGAAGCTGTTCGATCTGTTGCTGCTGTTCGGCGGCCTGCTGAGTGTGTTTTACCGAAAGAAGCACTATGCCGACTACGGCGAGCGCCAGCAGGGCGCCGAGAGCCGAAATCCAGGTAATCAGTTTCTTGGATTTAGCGGGGAGTGTGGTTGTTTCCACATATTCTTCGTCGGGGCGACGGTGGGCATGGCGGGGCTGCGGCTGTTCGCCGCGCGGAGCGGCTTCCTCGCGGAGTATGTCGCGTTCGGTGCGCTGCATATCGCGCTCCTCGCGTTCGATGTCGCGCTCGATGCGGGCGCGCAGATCGGCGGCGTTATGGCCCTGGGGACCAGAAGCTTCACTGCGGGCCGGGGCTTCAGGAGCCTCTTCGGGAGCGGCCTCGGGGTCGACGCCGGGAACGGCTGTGCGCTGGCGTGCCATTGCGGCGGCGCGGCGCAGGCGGTCGTTGAGGGTCTCACCTCCGGGTAGCGAGTTGTTGGTTTCGTTATCCATATAATTGCGTATCAAAGGATTTCACAAAGATTGACTGTAGGAGGCAGTTCATAGATCGCGTCCGTGGCAGTTCTTGAACTTTTTGCCCGAACCGCAGGGGCAGGGGTCGTTGCGGCCCACTTTGGGAGCGGCTTTGGCGGGCATCACCTTGCGCGGGCCTCCCCCGGCGTTTGCCATGGCCTGACGGTTGGCGTTTTCGCCGGGCAGCCCCTCTTTCGAGGCGGTGTACTGCGAGTAGTCGTTGGGGCGCTCGGGCATTGCCTCGCGCACCTGCGGCTGGGGCTTCGGAGCCGCCGGCGCTGCGGGTTGCTGACCGCTCACGCTCACGTTGGAGGGAGTTTCCACGGGTCGCGGCTGAGGCTCGGGAATGAAGATCTGGCCGCGCATCAGCGCTGCGAGAGCCTTCTGGTTGAGGTTGTCGAGCATGGCCTCGAAGATGTGGAAGGATTCCACTTTATAGATTACCAGCGGGTCCTTCTGCTCGTAGGAGGCGTTCTGCACGCTCTGGCGCAGGTCGTCGAGTTCGCGAAGGTGTTCTTTCCAGAGTTCGTCGATGGTTACGAGGAGGATGGCTTTGTGCCATTCCTTAACAATCGAGCGGCACCCCGAATTGTAGGCTTCGTTGATGTCGGCGCGGAGATGGAATATACGCTTGCCGTCGGTCATGGGGACGATAATCTTGCCTGTTGCGCCGCGGTTCTCCACCCATTCCTTCACCACCGGTGTGGCGATTTCGATTATGCGCTGCGAGCGCCGCTCCAGGTTACTGTTGGCAGCGGCATAGAGGCGTTCGATTTTCTCTTCGCGACCGAGCTGGGCGAACTCCTTCTCGGTGAAGGGGGGCTCGATGGTGAGCACGCGCATAAGTTCGAGCGAGAGCTCCTCGTAGTCGGTGGGCTGGTCGTAGTTCACCACGAGGTTCTCGATCAGGTCGTAGGTCATGTTGGCGATGTCGATGCCGATGCGTTCGCCGAGCAGCGCGTGGTGACGGCGGTTGTAGATGTAGGTACGCTGCTTGTTCATCACGTCGTCGTATTCAAGCAGGCGCTTGCGGATGCCGAAGTTGTTCTCCTCCACGCGCTTCTGTGCGTTTTCGATTGCGCGGGTCACCATCTTGCTCTCGATCATCTCGCCCTCCTTGAGGCCGAGGGTGTCGAGCATCTTCATCACGCGGTCGGTGGCGAAGAGTCGCATGAGCTGGTCCTCGAACGATACGTAGAACACCGACGAACCCGGGTCGCCCTGACGGCCCGAACGTCCGCGCAGCTGGCGGTCGACTCGGCGGCTCTCATGGCGCTCGGTGCCGATGATAGCGAGGCCACCGGCCTCCTTCACCTCGGGGGTGAGCTTGATGTCGGTACCGCGGCCGGCCATGTTGGTGGCGATGGTTACGGTGCCGGCGCGGCCAGCGAGGGCCACTACCTGCGCCTCCTGCTGGTGGAGCTTGGCGTTGAGCACCTGACACTGGATGTGGCGCATGTCGAGCATACGTTTCAGAAGTTCGGAAATCTCGACCGAGGTGGTGCCCACGAGCACGGGGCGTCCGGCCTCGCGCAGACGCACGATTTCGTCGATTACGGCTGCGTATTTCTCTTTCTTGGTCTTGTAGACGCGGTCGTCCATGTCGATGCGCGCCACGGGGCGGTTGGTCGGGATGGTCACCACGTCGAGTTTGTAGATGTCCCAGAGCTCGCCGGCCTCGGTCTCTGCCGTACCGGTCATACCCGCAAGCTTGTGGTACATTCGGAAGTAGTTCTGGAGGGTGATGGTGGCGAAGGTCTGCGTGGCAGCCTCTACCTTCACGCCTTCCTTGGCCTCGATGGCCTGATGAAGTCCGTCGCTGTAGCGGCGTCCCTCCATGATTCGGCCGGTCTGCTCGTCGACGATTTTGATTTTGTTGTCGTCAATTACGTATTCATTGTCCTTCTCGAAAAGGGTGTAGGCCTTGAGAAGCTGGGTGACGGTGTGCACGCGCTCGGCTTTCACGGCGTAGTCGGCCATTGCCTCGTCTTTTTTCTGCTGACGCTCGGCCAGGTCGGCCACGTGCTCAAGTTCCGACAGTTTGGCTGCGATGTCGGGGAGTACGAAGAACTGCGGGTCCTGGTTGCGGTTGGTGAGTACTTCGTAGCCCTTGTCGGTAAGTTCCACCGAGCGGTTTTTCTCGTCGATTACGAAATATAGCGGGTCGGTCACCACGGGCATCTCTCGCGAGTTGTCCTGCAGGTAGTATGCCTCGGTTTTCAGGAGGGCATTTTTCATACCTTCCTCGCTGAGGAATTTGATCAGCGGGCCGTATTTCGGCAGACCCTTGAAGGCGCGGAAAAGCAGCAGTTCGCCTTCCTTGCGCACTTCCTTGTCCTCGCTTACGATTTTCTGCTTGGCCTCGGCGAGAATCTGGGTGACAAGGCGGCGCTGGGCCTGGACCACATTCTCCACGTTGGGCTTGTATTCGTTGAACATCTGGTCGTCGCCCTTGGGCACGGGACCAGAGATGATGAGCGGCGTACGGGCGTCGTCGATAAGCACGGAGTCGACCTCGTCGACAATTGCGTAGTAGTGCTTGCGCTGCACCATGTCCTGAGGCGACATGGCCATATTGTCGCGGAGGTAGTCGAAGCCGAACTCGTTGTTGGTGCCGAAAGTGATGTCGCATTCATAGGCGCGGCGGCGCTGGGGTGTGTTGGGCTGGTGCTTGTCGATGCAGTCTACGGTCGAGCCGTGGAACATGTAGAGCGGGCCCATCCACTCGGAGTCACGCTTGGAGAGGTAGTCGTTGACGGTCACCACGTGCACGCCCTTTTTCGAGAGCGAGCGCAGGAACACCGGAAGGGTTGCCACGAGGGTTTTGCCCTCACCGGTAGCCATCTCGGCGATTTTGCCCTGATGGAGCACGATGCCGCCGATGAGCTGAACGTCGTAATGCACCATGTCCCAGGTGATTTCGTTGCCGCCGGCGAGCCAGTGGTTCTTCCAGAAGGCTTTGTCGCCTTCGATGCTGACGAAGTCGCGGCCCTGGGCGGCGAGCTCGCGGTCGAGGTCGGTGGCTGTAACCTCCACGGTCTCGTTTTCGGCGAAGCGGCGGGCGGTCTCGCGCATTGTGGCGAATACTATGGGAAGGTGCTCGTTGAGCTGGTCTTCAAGGATGTCGAGCACATTTTTTTCATGCTTGTCGATTTCCTCCCAGAGCGGCTGGCGCTCGTCGAAGGGGAGATCTTCCACGCGCGAGCGGATTTCGGCGGCTGCATCCTGGTCGGCTTTTATGGCCTCGGCTATTTCGGCGCGCACGGTGTCGATCTTACCGCGGAGCTCGTCGTTGGTAAGGTCGTGGAGCGTGGGGCCTATGGCGTTGATTTTGTCTACAATGGGTTTGATCTCTTTGAGGTCGCGGGTCGACTTGTTGCCAAAGAGTTTCGTAAGTATCGATTGAAGTGACATTTCTATATATATGTGGGTGGTGTGTTGTATCTGTTTTGAAGGGTTGATATGGATAAAGAGAGATGAGGCCGCGGCCTACCAGCGCAGGCGCGGCAACGAGGCGCCGTTGGGCGAGCGTATGCGGAGCATCCCCGCTACGGTGGGGGCGAGCACGCGGGCGTCGACGGCTCCGCCGATGGTGCGCGGCGCCTCGCCCGGAGCCAGAATGAAGGCCGGGGCAACGGTTGTGGCGGCGCGCAGAGTGGTCTGCGGGCGCTCCATGTCGCTGTCGTCGTCGGTCTCCTGCCATCCTGGGGCGATGCTTACTATGACGTCGCCGGCCGTCTGCACCGGGGTATTGCGCCGCATGGCGTCGGGGCGCTCGGTGGCGCGTCGGTCGATTACGTCGTCGATGGTCCAGGCGCTGGTGACGCCGCTCATGCGCGTAAGGAAGCGCGCCGACTCTCCGCGGATTTCCGAGAGGTTCTTGTCGCGCTCCTTTATGAGTTTGTGGTTGAGGTATATCTGTCCGTTATGGTAGCCGCTGACCCATTCACCGTTGCCGTAGAGGGCCATCAGGTACATGTTAAGCAGCGAGACGGCCTTGCGCGAGGAGAACTCGCCGAAGGGTGTACCCCACTTCTCGTCGTCGCGGCGGGTGCGGTTGGTCAGCGGTGTGCCGGCGATGAATACGAGCGTATGGTCCATCCCCGGGCCCTTGGCGTCGATGGCGTCGAAAAGACTGGCCAGATTGCGGTCGAGGCGTAGATAGGCGTCCATCGTTTCGGGGCGGTTGTCGGCGTCGCGGCCATGGATGAAAGGCTGCACCGAGTAGCCCAGGTTGAGCATGTCGATGTTGTCGCGCTTGCCCAGATTGAGGATGCCGATATAGTCGGATGCCAGTCGGGTGATGTCGGCGTTGACGGCCGGCGAATTTTTATAGGCCACATATCTGTTGGCGTTCTGACGCGGGAACGTGTGGCGGAAAGGGTACAGTTTCTTGTAGCCCGGGAGATCGGGAAGCCGGTCGACGGAAATAATCGGTGTCCACTGCAGCGTGTCGAGCCGCGAGTCGGTGGGCTCGCGGTGGTTGATTGTCTGCGGAGGCGTAGGGAGGTCCTTGTAGTAGGTTGTCGTGGCCCATTTGCCTGTCACGTCGTTAATCCAGAACGCGCTGTTGCCGGCATGGCCGCCCATTATGATTGCTTCGGGAGCGTTTGGCGCTATGGCGTAAACGTAGCCGAGGCCTCCGGCGTCGATGCGCAGTTCGTCGGCCAGTGTCGAGGCAGTCAGCGCTTTGGGCGAGAGCGTCTCGTCGGTGAAATTGCCGATGGTGGCCGGGTCATTGACCGCGGATACCACTCTGCGCGTCTCAGGATCGTAGACTGTGCGGGAGGGGATGCCGTTGACCGATGGAGAAGTGCCTGTGAATACCACGGCTGTGGCGGCGGCTCCGTCGAGCCCGGTGCCGTAGTCGAGGTCGCTGATGGTGATTCCGGCATCCATCAGGCGGCGCAGGCCGCCATCGGTGAATTCGGGCTTCAGCAGCTCCAGATAGTCCATCGAAAGTCCTTCCACCACAATCCCCACCACGAGCGACGGGCGCTGGGGGCGCGTGCCGTCGGGCTGACGGCGAGCCTGCGCCACGGCCGAGAGTGTCGCGGTGGCCACTAAAAGTGCCACGACAGATGTGGTAAGCGGACGGTGTAGGGGCTTCATTATTTTCTGTTCAGATATATGAATGTGGCCGAGCGAAGAAGGTCGGCGGCCATAAGCGGGAGGAAAGCGGCGTTGAGGCTCTGAACTCCCATGCAGCCGACCGCGCACAGAGCGGCCACGGCCGCAAAGTTACAAATTTGATAGCAATAAACCGCACGTCGCCACGATTTAATCCACACTCCTGCCGCCGCGAAGAGGCAGAGCGGATTCAGCCAGAGATATAGCCAGTTGGGCGACGTGGCGTAGTGGCTGGATGCGAAGATGAGAAATGTGAGCAGCAGCCCGAGCACTCCATATACGCCAAACAGCAGACTGTCGAACCATCGGCTGTGCCTGTGCCGCCGTATGTCGAAGATACTGAGGATAATGGCCGCGAGCAGAATGTAGAGTGCGACCGCCATGGGGGTGAGAAGTGCCGGAGTTTTTCCTTCGGCAGTTCCCTCTTCCGGGCCGTCCACGAGTATATCGGTGGATTCCACCAAGGGGCTTCCGTCGGCCTTTTGTGCTTTGGCGAGCGACTTTTGCAGTTCTACAGGAGCGAAATTGCGTTCCCGATCAGAAATCTTGCGGTCCAGACCACTCCCCAGGGCCAGGTCGATACCGAACTGATACCATGGATAGTTCGAGTGGTACCGCCGCATCTCGGTTCGGAAGGTCTGTTCGCCTGCCTCTGTAAAGCCGAAAGGCGCCGTATCGGCCACACCCGCATGGCGAGTCAGTAGCTCCATGGGGCGTGTGGCGCAGTTGTCGAGCACATAGTTGTAGCGGTAGGTGCGGTTTTCGGGGAGCAGGTTCAGCGATATGGCCTCCAGAAGGCTGTCGGTCTGTGCGGGCGTGAGGCTGATGGTCTGTTCGACAACGCGCCGCCCCTCGCGGCGATACTCCTCAAGGAAAAGCTGAGTGGGATAGGCGAGCGCCATGTAGTCGGTTTCTCCCTTGACGAAGCGATATACGAAATTAGGTGCGGCGAAGTCGAATACGCCCCAGTTTACAACCACGTCGCGAGCTGTCGAGCCGTCGGCGGCGGGAATCTGCAGGCGAAGCGCGGTATGCCCCTCGAGTTGGTAGATTTCCGCACCCGGCGCACACGTCAGTACGCTTACCTTAGCCTGCGGAGCGACCTGCTCGGAAAGAGGTGCGGGCGCCGGCGTTCCGTTTTGTCCGTACGCCGGGACGACAATCATGAGGCAAAACGCCCATAAAAGCGACGCATTAAGGAGTGCCCGGAAATAATTATATCTTGATATTATATCTCTCACGTCTGTGTGTCTATAACAAAATCCATGCCCGTTTCCCCGGTTCTGCAAAGATACGAAAATCCTTTCATATAAATTTGAGTGAGCTTTTTATATGTTTATTTGGTAAATAATAAAAGAAATGTATACATTTGCATATTCCTGATGATTTTCACTGAAAACACATAAACCAACTATTTTTTTTACATTTCTAATTTTTTTTGCTATGTTACCAACCAACCGCGGCTTCTGGTTAGCCTTTCTTCTGACTATCGTAACTCTGGGCTTCTACCAGTGGTATCTGATCTACGCATTTGCAAAAGAGACAAACACGGCCTGTAAGGGCGACGGAAGAAGCACCACCGGACTTTTCCTCTTCATCGTGTTCTCTATCCTTACCCTCGGCATCTACAGCATCGTATGGTACTGCATGTGGATCAGTCGCTGCAACACCTATCTGGCAGTGAACGGCCGTCAGCAGGGCCTTCAGGTATCGACCTATCTGATTGCCGTGTTCCTGGGCTGGATTACGCTCGGCATCCTTAATCTCGTAGTGTTCTGCAAGATGCTCTACCTGCAGAACGCCGTAAACCGCACCTACAACGAAAATCAGGCTGCCGCAATAGAAATGTGCGCCTAACCCCATTCTCGCTCAAACTTACAGGCGGTGATTCAAAACAATTTGAATCACCGCCTGATTGATTATTTATAGTCATCTTTCAGGAGAGCAATCAACATGCAGGTTATTTTGTGGACATAGGAAAAAGACATGGAGGAATTCTTACAATATTCCATTAACAATATTTAACCAAATCGGGGGGGTAATTGCTAAAAAGTATATAATTTTGCGCTATGCATCCATTCTTCCATCGTGATAATCCAGTATAAAAACCCGGAATCAAAGATGTATGCTAATGCCGTATGAAAATGTATGCAGACTCAAGCTTAAACTACATCATCGTATACGCCCGTTAGTCCCATAACCATATTAAAGCATTTCATAGACAACATGAAAAAAGCAGTAATTGCATTGATTGCCCTGGCAATGTTGCCGGTTCATTCTGTCCAGGCCGATATTTTCGGTGAACTCGGTAAACTCGGTAAAAAGGTTGAAAAAGTTGGAAGTAAGATTGGCAAGGCCACCGGTCTTGACAATTGCGACCATAAAAAGGACAAAGACAGTAGTGCGGCCGAAGATATGACGGTACCCGGTGTTGATATCCGAATCAACTATGCCGAGCGCTACGGCAATGGCATCTTGATTTCCTATACAATTCAGAATAACAACGATATAGACTATTCACAGTTCTGGATATATGTCAATGGGTCTTCGCGTACCGGCACCGATTCAGAGGCCGATTTCGACTGTGGTCAGACCATGAAAGTGACGAACGAATACAACCGTTCCGACAAAATGGTTCGCGCAGACTCGCGCCGGCAGGGTTATCTTTATATCGACCGGTTGCCGAGAAATGCAAATTCCATCTCCGAACTGCGGATAGGCGGAAGAAGCAACATAAGGCGGGATAAGAATCTTTACGGGGAATACATGTATAAGTTTAGGAACATTCCACTTAAAGGCTTTCTTGAATCGAACCGCGCAGGGGTATATTGCACACATCCTGAAATTAAGGTGAATTATCTTGGAGCCTCTTACGATAGAGATAAAAAGCTTGTCACTCTGGAGTATACGCTTACTCAGACAGGCGATGACGATATTTCAGCGGGTTTCTTCAACCGCGACTCGAGCTATGCGTACGACGAGGCTGGAAACCAGTACATCGTCGGATCAGAAACAGCGTCGTTTAACGGATCATTCAAGCTCACACCGAATCAGCCTGTGCGTATGCGCACTTACATAGGAGATGTTCCTGCAAATACGAAGGATTTTTCCAAGGTGGTGGCAACTTTCGGCGCATATGGCACACCTGACCTCCATGTGCGGTTCGACAATCTGAATATAAATAACTGATACTAATATAGTTTCTGACACAATGAAAAAGACAATCGCAACCATGCTGGCAGTTGCTGTACTGGCAATTGGCGGCACAACTGACGCTTCGGGCGCATCTCAGCGTAAAACCGCAGCCCGTGCAAAAACTACGGCAACAACGGTCCAAAAGGCTGCGGCCGACGCCGCTCCAGTACTTACCAAAGCCGGACTCGGCAACGTGAAAATCGGCATGAAGCGCTCGGCGATTCCCGCCACGCAGTCCGGTCTTTACAGCTCAATGAAATATGTAAAGAAGGACCCCAACGAAATGGATATTCCCGCCGACCGCGCCGGATGGGTGGAATTCAAAAACAACGGCAAAACCATCTTTGCTGCGATTATCATGACAAACGGCACCGTGGGCGGCATAGAAGTTTACGATTCCGCTGTGAAGACTGCCAAAGGAATTCATGTCGGGTCGAAAGCTTCGGAGGTGAAACGTCTGCCGGGAGCCACATTCGACCAGGACATCAGCACATATTATGCCGGCGGTATGAGCTACACCGTAGACCCCGACGTAACAAAAATCACTACCGGAGAGTCGCTCTACGGTTATTGAGCTAATTCGGCTCCGGGCCGGCTTGTACATTCCAGTCAAACATCGTAACCAACCAGTTTCACTATCCATCTTTAATTTTTTTGCTATGTTACCAACCAACCGCGGCTTCTGGTTAGCCTTACTTCTGCAGAACGCCGTAAACCGCACTTACAACGAAAACCAGGCTGCCGCAATGGAAATGTGCGCCTAACCCACTCTCGCTCAAACTTACAGGCGGTGATTCAAATTAATTTGAATCACCGCCTGTAGGTTATAAGACTTATAAGATTTATGAATCTTGCTCTTATTCGGAATAGTAGATGCGGCGCACCCTCGGACTTACAGAGGTGAGAATTTCGTAGGGGATGGTGTCGAGGGCGTCGGAGAGCGTCTGGGCCGGATTCCCTTCGCCGAAAATCTCCACGCTGTCGCCGACTTTGGCGTTGGCCTCGGTAACGTCGAGCATGAGGATGTCCATACAGATGTTGCCTACGGTGGGGCATTTCACGCCGTTGACCAAAAAGCTTACGGCACCCCGTCCCATATGGCGGTCTATGCCGTCGGCATAGCCGATGGGAACGGTGGCTATCACACTGCGGCGGGTAAGCAGTCCGCGGCGCCCGTAGCCTATGGTCGTGCCGGCATCCCAGGTCTTTATGGAGATTATGGGAGAGCGGAGGGTGGAGACGGGGCGCAGGCCATCTTCCGAACCGTCGTTCAGCACCGGGATGCCATACAGGCCGATTCCCAGACGCACCATATCATACTGGTACTCTGGATAGCGGATTATACCGGCGGTATTGAGGATGTGGCGTTTCACATAATGGTCGGCGAACGCGTCGATTATCTTCTGCGAGCAGCGGGCAAACGTATGCAGCTGCATTTCGGTGTAGTCGTTCATGTCGGGACAGTCGGCCGTGGCGAGGTGGGAGAATACCGAGCTGACTTCCACGTAGTTCTGTCTTTTGATACGCTCGATAAGGCGGGGCAGGTCGGCTTCGAGGAATCCGAGGCGATGCATGCCGGTGTCGAGTTTGATATGGATGGGATAGCGCTCTATGCCCAGACGCGATGCCTCGGAGATGATTTCCTCAAGGATATCGAAATCATAGATTTCCGGCTCCAGGCGGTAGCGGAACAGCAGTGGGTAGTTGAGCACCTTGGGGTTGAGCACCATTATGGGCATCGTGATTCCGGCCTCGCGCAGTTCGATACCCTCGTCGAGGACGGCCACGGCCAGATATGCCGCGCCTCGGCTCTGGAGCGTCTTGGCGAGTTCGTAGCTTCCGGCGCCATAGCCGGAGGCCTTCACCATGGCCACGACGCCCGTGGAGGGCTTGAGGTGCGAGCGGTAGAAGTTGAAATTCTGGACCATGGCGTCGAGATTTACTTCAAGTACCGTCTCGTGGGTGCGTGCCTCGAGAGTATGGGCGAGGTCGGCAAGGCGCGAGCCGTAGCATCCCTCCACCAATATTATCTCATTGGAGAAGCTTGATGGCGTGAGCGACGCAATTGCCTCATCGACCGTGGAATACCACCGGCTCCCCTCGGGCATCCGGTCGGCTACTTTGCCGTATGCGGCACCGATGCCGATTATGCGGTCTACACCCTTGCGGCAGGCTATATCGATGAGGGTGGTATAGGAATCGGCATCGGGGCGCGGCAGTTCTGGCGAAATGAGGGTGAACTTCTGGCCGTTGGTGCGCCGCGCATTAACGAAATCGAGCGCCGGGTCGAGCGAAATGAGGTCGAATGGGTAGTCGTCGACCACAATCTGGCAGTGGTTTACGCCGTCGACCACGTTGAGACGTGTATTTATTGGGTTGAGCAGTCCTATGGCTTCTGCAATCCCGGCGTCGTCGATGCCGAGCAGCCGCAGGGCGGCGCGGCAGGTGGCCACGTTGGCTTCCTCCCATTCGCGCTGCAGGCGCTCGTTGGCAGTGGATCCCGACATTTCGGCGGAGGAGTCAATCAGTCGGATTCCTGCGGGAAGGAGACCGTCGGCGAGTGCCTTTTTAATGGCTTGGGCCACATCCGGAACTGCCGAGGGGTATATGAGAGTGTGCGCCCGACGGGCAAGCCGAAGTTTTTCAGCGATTTTGGTCTCGCGCGATGGAAAACCGTCGTCGTGGGCGTCGGAGATGTCGGTGAGGACCACCACGTCGGGCCGTATCATCGCTTCGAGCGGCTCCATATCGCCGGTCTGAGAGATTCCGGCCTCGATGAGCACAATTTCGGAATCGCCGGCGGCCATGCAGAGCGAGAGAGGCACGCCGAGCGAGGAATTGAAGCTGCGCGGGCTACGGGCCACGCGGCGTTTCCCGGCAAGCATCTCGGCAAGCCACTCTTTTACGAGTGTTTTGCCGCGCGAGCCTGTGATGGCCACAACGGTGCCTTTCATCGCATCGCGTGCCGCGCAGCCGAGGCTCTGAAGTATGGTTTCGGGACTTTCAGTAACGATAAACGTCGCATCGGCGTATGGGGCGGTATCAAACCCCGGTTCAACCACGAAGGCGCGCACGCCGCGGTTGTAGAGCAGTTCTACAAATCGGTGGCCGTCGTTGCGGCCGGTGCGGATGGCGAAAAACATGGTCGAGGGAGCGTCGCCCAGGGCGCGGCTGTCGATGAGCAGGTGCCGTATTTCAGGGTCTGCCCCTTCGGGACAAACGACGGTGAATTCCGGGCAGGTAGATATAGTGGAGAGCGAGCGGCAAATGTCTTTAAAAGTTTCCTTCATCGTTGTGTGGGAAGGTTAGTTGATCATTTTCGGGAGTATTTCTGCAATGGCCTCTGCCAATTCGGGATGTTCAGTAATCATCCGGTTGGCGAGGGCTGCTGTAGATTGTAGAAAATCGTTTGTTTGCATTCCGGCAATCGGGCGGTGTTTCAGTCTGGAGGTGAGGCGTAGCCCCTCGGCGAAGAGTCGGCGCGTCTGTTCCGAACAGAAAACCTGAGCCCACCGCTCGAAGATATAATCGGCCGCTACATCTGATGGATGCACCATGTCGGCGGCGTAGAAACGATAGTCGCGCAGCTCGTCGTCAAGCAGCTCGTAGGCAGGGAAGTAGGTGGCGTCGCAACGGCGGCAGAGCTCGTCGACGGCTATCAGAAGGCGGCTTTTGCTAAGCCGGTCGGCGTGGAGCCCATAGGCTTTGTGGCGCACGGGGCTGACCGTTAAGAGGATATTCAGCCCGGGGCGCAGGGAGCGCAGACGGGCTATCAGTGCGGTCCATTCCTCCACGATTTCGTCGATGCTCAGGTCGCGCTCGGCAAAGCGGTTTGCCGGTAGCTTGTGGCAGTTTCCGGCAATGCAGCCAGTGGAGAGGTCGGTGAATACGTGGGTGGAACCGAACGTAACCATCAGCACCTCGAGGCGGGGCAGTTCGGCGTGAAGGGATGTAACGAGGGCGTTTACAGCTTCGGCAGTTTCTTTGGCCGTAAGGCGCGAGAGCGTGGTGGCATAGTCCATACAGTGCCACATTCCCTGACTCTCGACCATTTCCTCCGGGGTGTAGACGCGACCGTCGATGGCGGCGCGGAGCGCAGTGGCTATCGAGGCGGGATTGTAGAGCGCCCCGAAAGGATTGACGCGCACGCGGAGCAGACGGTCGGCCATCCTCGCACCGAGATTGTCGGCGAAACAGGAGCCGATGGTCCATACAGTCTCGCCATGGGCAATTTTCCAGGCCGACGGCTCAATCTCGACTTCGGTGGTGAATTTCATGCCGTTAGAGTTTCTATTCCTGCGTGTGGGTCAATACATCTGGTAGTTGATGGAGAGCACCTGGAACTCCGTGCGGCGGTTGATCTGGTCGGCTACCTCCTGGTCGGCCTCGGGGAGAGCCAGGATATACTCCTCGGTGAGCACGTCGCCCTCCTTGAACTGCGGATAGAGCCGTGCGAGCTTCTTGGTGATGGTCTTCGGGCGGCTTTCGCCGTAGCCCTGGCTCTGCAGGCGGTCGGGCTTGATTCCAACGGATATAAGGTAATCGATAACCGACTTCGCGCGGCGCCCGGAGAGATCGATATTATATTCGTCGGTGCCCATGCGGTCGGTGTGCGATGCCATTTCGATGGTAACGTTGGGATTGTCGCGGAGAACCTGGGCAAGCTCGTCGAGTGCGGTCTTCGACTCGGGGCGCAGCGTGGCCTTGTCGAAATCGTAGAATATGTTGTCGACCACGACGGGCTTATGGATGGAGGCCAGGATGAAGTCCACGCCGTATTCGGCATCCTCCTCGGCTGTGTCGGAGGTGAATTCCTGCTTGGCGTTGAGGTAGCCTTTGGCTCCGGCGAGCATCACGTAGCTGATGCCGCGCTGAAGCGGGAAGCGGAACGAGCCGTCGGGCTTGGCCACGGCCTTCTGGTTGGAGCCGTCGTTGCCCACGATGCGGATTACGGCGTTGGGCACGGGTTCCTCGTCCTTGTCGAGTACCCATCCCGAGATCCATATCTCGAGGTCGGGGAGCACGAACGAGTAAATGTGGTCGTAGCCGCGTCCGTCGGTGCGGTTGGAGCTGAAGAATCCGCTTTCACCCTTGCCGAACGTTATGCCGAAATCGTCGGCGGCCGAATTCATCGGCGCGCCCATATTCTCCACCTTCCATCCCCCCGAAGGTGTAAGAGTGGCCTTGAAGATATCGAGACCGCCGAAGCCGGGATGGCCGTCGGAGGCGAAGTAGAGCAGCGAATCGGTGCGCACGTAGGGGAACATCTCGTCGCCGGGGGTGTTGATGAATTCCCCGAGGTTTTCGAGCGAGCCGACACGCTCCTGGATGTTGACGCGCCAGATATCCTTACCGCCCGAGCCCCCGGGCATGTCGCTGGTGAAATAGAGCCATTTGCCGTCGGGCGACACGGCGGGATGTCCGTAGCTCGAGATGGTGTCGGCGGTGATTTCATATTTCACCGGGGCGCTCCATTTGGCGTCGGAACGCTGGGAGGTGTATATTTCCACGCCTGTATGGGCGTTGGGCTCGCGGCGTGCGCGGCTCAGATACATGGTCTGGCCGTCGGGGGTGAAGCTGATTACGCCCTCGTCGTTTTCGGTGTTGAGTTCCCCCTCCACCGTCTCGGGGCGCTGCCATTCGCCCTTTTCGTTCTTGCGGGTCATCCAGATGTCGCCCTTTTTCATGCCGGTGATTTCGCTCTTTTTGGTACCGGTCACCTTCTCGTTGGTGGTGGTGAAATAGAGTACGTCCTCGCTCTGTGGATCTATGAACATCGGCGCGAAGTCGGCGCGGCGTGAGTTGAATAGTTTTGCGTTCTTCACCACGTAGCGGGTGGGATGCCCTTTCTGCGCGAGCGCGAAGCGGCATCCTGCCAATCCGTTGTCGGCCTGGGCGAGAAGCTGACGGCGTTTTGTGGCGTTCTCCTGAGTCTCGGGCTCGGATTTCACCTTGGCGATGAACTCTTCGTAGGCCTTCTGAGCCGGAGCGTATTTCCCTTCGGCCTGCAGGGCCTGACCCATATAGAGAAGGGCAGTGGAGTCGGGGCAGCCGTAGCGCAGCGAGTTGCCGTAGGCAGAGGCCGCGCGGGCCGACATGCCAAGCTTGGAATAGCAGAGTCCCATCTGATAGGCCACGGCGCCGCGCTGGGGGCGCTGTTCGCGCTTGGTCAGCTTGTTGTAGACCTTGCGGTAGGTTTTCTGGGCCTCGAAGTATTCGCCACGTTCGAACTGCTCGTTGGCAACCGAGAGCTTGGCGCCGCGGCATCCGCCGAGCATGGCCGCAGCCATCAGCAGGAGAATCCCTGCCGCCAGCCTGGATTTAATATCGTGAAGGTATCGCATCTCTGGATATTTGCTTGTTTCGCGCAATTTCAGTTCGCTTGCCTGTTTCGCGCAATTTAGATTTATATCACGCAAAATGATTTTGTTTCGCGCTTCTATATATAACGCCGCAATCCCTCCCTAAATTGTGCTTCCCGCAAAATCAGATTCAATGATATGAGGCAACTTTTAACGGAGGAAGGTGGCGGCGGTGAAATAGAGGCCGAATGAGAGGCCGACGTTCCAGCGGGCGCTGCTCCCCGAGAGGTAGTTGACATAGCCGCATAGTGAGGCGAAGGGGAGGTTGTAGACCAGGTCGAGCTCGCCGAGAAACTGCGGGTCGGAGAACCAGTCGCCGTGGCGGGCTCCACCCTCCTCGTCGGGCTCGATGGCCCGGAACGGCATGAACATGTGCGCCCCCAGACGCACCTGAGCACGTTGGAGCGGCGTCCAGACCGGTGTCAGTCCTACGGCGGCAAACGAGTTGGCATGAAACGTCTTGTTGAACAGATCCTCCATTGAACTGAATGGTGTGTAGCCCGGGGCATTTACCACCGAAGCATAATACGTGTTAAGCAGCCGCCGGTTGGAGACGAGCACATCGACAGAGGTGCCTAAGGCGAAGCGGCTGCCAAGTCCGAAGTATTTATCGGCCTGAAGCTCAGCCTGACCCCAGTGCTGGCCGGTTGAGTAGTAGAATTCCTCCTGGCCCACACGTTCGCGGAAGCGTCGCAGGGTGTGGTGGTATTTTCCGACGGTCTGCATGGCCGTCAGGCGAATATTGGCGCCGGAACGGGGATAGCTCTGATTGTCGAGGGTGTTGTAGTCGAAGCGCAGCAGCGCCTGGGCAAGGTTCATGCGTGTTTCTTCCCTCCCCGAGAGCGGAAGATCCGCAGGATCGGGAGCATAGAATCGGTTGAGGGCGCGTCCGCCTCCCACACCGATACTCAGCCGTCCGCGGCGTCCGGCGGCATAGGCGTAGCTCAGCCGTCCGAACATGTCGAGATGGCTCACGAATGCGGGGGAATTGTCCTCGTAGAAAAGGCGGTCGTTCTCGTAGTATTTCTGTCGGCTCACTACAGCCTGCAGCTCGAGTGCCGAAGGCCGGGTGTGGCTGAAGAGCATCTGCACGTCGGCCTGAGCCGCCATATAGCTCTGACCGATCCATCCCATGAGGCTTGTGGCCCACGAATTGGCGGCCATGCTGCGATAGTTGGCCGAGACGAATATCATCGAGTTGACGCTTGAGGTGAGGAAGCCGCCGGCACCGAGCGAGAAATTGTTTTTTACGTCGGCCGTAAGGTCGAGGGCGAATAGCCCCGTCGACGGATTGTAGTGGGCCTGCGGAAAGAGGTTGCGCAGGCGTCCGGGCGTCAGGGCACGGTAGTAGGCCAGACGGGCTGCTTCTATGCCGAATGTATCGGCTTTATGGCGAGAGCTCTCGAAGATGCGTTTGATGTACTCGTTCTGCTGCCGTGTGCCGCCTTCCACATGCACCGAGTCGAATCTTACGTAGGGTGAGGCTGATTTGAATACGTCGCGTCGCAGCTGTCGGGTGGGCTGCGGAATCCGCGACGACACGCGCGAGCGTATCGAATCCATCATCTCAAGGCCGCGTGCATAGCCTATGGCATAGATTTCACGCGCTTTCCCGAAATCGAGCAGCGAGAAGCGGCTGACGTCGATATGGATTCTTATCCCTTCGTCGGGCGGGAGGGAATAGTCGTTGTTCTGGATTATCATGTTTTCCAGCTGGCTGACTATGCTGCTGGACGGCTCGGCGTCTTCGGAATGCACGTCGACTCCTATCATTATCGACGGGGCGAAATCCTCGCGCATCACGTCGACGGGAAAATTATCGTAGATGCCTCCGTCGTAAAGTTCCACCCCATCGATGCTGATCGGAAGAAATACTGCCGGAAACGACATCGATGCCCTTATTGCGTCGCTGAGCATTCCGCTGCGGCAAACCACTTTGTGCTTGTGGGTCACATCCGATGCCACGCAGCGGAACGGCACGAACAGCCGGTTGAAGTCGCCCCCGCATTGCGCCGTGTAGGCGGCGAAAAGATCCATGAATGCGAAATTCATCGGAAGCGGCGAAATCAGGCTCGACGGCATGATGCCGGCGGAGGCAGTGGAGTCGCGGCGGCCGATATTCACGTTAAGATGGGCGAACGCCGGAGTCTGCCTCTGCTGAAGGAAATAATATGTGAGGTTCGGATCGATAGTGCCTGTCGACCACATCCCGAATCCCTTCGACTGCAGAAGCTCCATCATCTCTGCCGGCGTATATCCGCAGGCGTATAGACCGCCTACTATAGCGCCCATCGACGTGCCGGCCACGAAGTCGATGGGTATGTCGTTGTCTTCCAGCGCCTGGATTACACCGATGTGGGCGATACCCTTGGCTCCCCCTCCGCTCAATACGAGTCCCACCGACTGGTCGGAACGCACTGTGGCGGTGGTATCGGAGGCAACCGGTGAGGCTGCGGCCATCCCGGCGATAAGTAAGGCTACGAACGATGCGATGAATCTCATTTGGCGGAGGCGTTAGGCTGGGTAGTATTTCTTTTTGTTGTGGAAACCGAATAAATGGCTTACCTTTGTCGTCGTGGTTGAAGAAAAAGTTTAAATAACTTCAATATCTTCCGTAGCCGAGGCGAGGGAAGCATTCATCCGTTTTCAACGTGCAAACATACTCAAAATTTTTGTAATCATGCAACAAAACTTCCAACAGCAGGGGGCTCCGATGCAGAACCCCATGCCTCAGCGTCCGTATATCGGATTCGGCGAGGCCATTCAGATCTGTCTTAACAAGTATGCCGATTTCAAGGGCCGCGCAAGCCGTGCGGAGTACTGGTGGTTTATCCTCTTTATGTTTATTGTAGGATGTTTCCAGGGAATTCTCAACCGGTTCGGTATGGTCGGTCAGATTATCTCCGGCCTGGTTGGTCTGGCATTCATTGTTCCTCAGCTGGCCGTTTGCTGGCGCCGCATGCACGACATAGGCAAGGGTGGCGGCTGGTGGTTCATCTGCTTTATCCCCGTTGTAGGCTGGATTCTGTGGATCGTGTGGTGCTGTCAGCCCTCCGAGCAGTATCCCAACCGTTTCGGCGATGTTCCCGCCTGATAATCGGATAACTACATAATACTTTTTCAGCCCTGTGGCTCCGGCATCGATGTCCGGTTCCATAGGGCTGAATTATTTTCTGTTTTACAATGTGAAGGCCACTTCCTTGAAGAAATAGGCTTCGGGCTGTTCGGCGCCTACGCGCCTGAGCAGCAGGCGTCCGTCGGGCTCAATATTCTCGATGGTGGCCTCGAAGGGGGTGCGGTCGGGAAGAGTGAAGGGGTGGGGCATGCCGTCGTTGCGCCAGAGTTTGTGCTTGAATTCGGCATGGATTGCCGCGGGGTCGGGAGCCGCAAGCCGTGTGGTCACTTCGTTGCAGATCTCCATAAGCAGTCCGGCGAGCGGATATTCATGGCGGGCGAGCTGGGCGAGCGACACCGGATTGGGAGCGTCGCTTACGAATTCCGTCTGGTTTACATTTAGCCCCACACCGGCTATTGTCTGGCTGATTGTATTCCCCTGGAGGGTGTGCTCGATAAGGATGCCTGCTATTTTCCGGTCGTCCACATAGATGTCGTTAGGCCATTTTACCGCCACGCGGTCGGAGTCTACGGCCTCGGCAAGCGCACGCTCCACGGTTCCGGCCACTGCCAGAGCCACTATCTCGGAAATCATGAACTGATGGTCGGGAGCAACCTCCGTAGGCTGGAGATATAGCGAGAAAGTGAGGTTCTTGCCCGGCTCGGCCTCCCAATGGCAGCCGCGCTGGCCGCGCCCCGAGGTCTGGTTGTGGGTCACCACTACGTCGCCGTGGAGCAGTTGGGCGGCGTTTTCCTTGGCCCACGTGTTGGTAGATGCTACGCTTTCGAGTTCCTTTATCATCTTTCAGCTTCTTTTTGTGGTTTCGCTCTGCGCCGGAAAGTTATTCGGGCTTCTCAATGGTGAGCGTGCGCGATTCGTCGGGATTTACGGTGATGTGCACCTTCACGGTATCGTCGGGCAGCAGGGCTTCGATGCGTTCGGGCCATTCGAGCAGGCAAAGCGCTCCGGAGTCGAAATAATCCTCCACGCCGATTTCGAGGGCGTCGTCGATATTCTCCAGCCGGTAGAGGTCGAAGTGGTAGATCAATTCGGCGGTGGTGTCCGAACGGTATTCGTTGATTATCGAGAACGATGGGGAGTTGGCGAGGTCGTCCTCCACGCCCAGGGCGCGGCATAACTCGCCTATGAAAGTTGTTTTCCCGGCGCCCATTTCGCCGTAGAAGGCGTAGACGGTCTCGTCGCCCATCTGTGCGGCGAATTCTTTGGCTGCCTGAGGCAGGGCCTCGCGGTTGGGTATTTCTATCTTCATGTTCGGTTAGGTTTTTGTTGTCCTGTAGGGGTTATTCTTTCGGCGTGAGCACTACCAGCGGCACTATCATCTCTTCGAGCGAGATGCCGCCGTGCTGGAAGGTATCAGTGTAATACTGCACGTAGTAGTTGTAGTTGTTGGGGTAGGCGAAGAAATCGTTGTTGCCCGCGAAGATGTAGGTCGAGCTCACGTTGGGCGAGGGGAGGCCGAATTCCTGGGGTTTCTTGATTTCATACACGTGCCGGTTGTTGTAAGCCAGGTTCTTCCCCACTTTGTAGCGGAGGTTGGTGTTGGTGTTTTTGTCGCCCACCACTTTCAGCGGGTTGTCCACTCGGATGGTGCCGTGGTCGGTGGTCACAATCACTTTCGCGCCGCTTTCGGCTATGCGCCTGAAAATCTCGAGCGCGGGCGAGTGGCGGAACCACGATTCGGCCAGCGAGCGGTAGGCGGCGTCGGTGCCTGCCAGCTCGCGTATCATGCGGCTCTCGGTGCGGGCATGGCTGAGCATGTCGATGAAGTTCAGCACGATCACGTTCAGCTGGTTGCCGCTGAGGTTGCGGAAGTCGCGCAGCAGTTTCTCTCCTCCGGCCGAATCGTTGATTTTGTGGTAGCTGAATTTGCATTGGCGGCGGAACCGTTCGAAGTGGGTCTGCACCAGCTCGCTCTCGTTGAGGTTTTTCCCCTCGTCCTCGTCTTCGTCGACCCAGAGGTGGGGGAAGAGGCGGGCGATATCGATAGGCATCAGGCCGGAGAAGATGGCGTTGCGGGCATATTGCGTGGCCGTCGGAAGGATTGAACTGTAGAGGCTTTCCGAGAAGGTGAAATACTCGGCCAGCAGAGGCTTTATCGTAAGCCAGAGGTCGAGGCGGAAGTTATCGATCAGGATGAAAAATACCTTTTCGCCCTGTTCTACAAGTGGAAACACCGTGTTGCGGAATATCTCCGGACTGAGCATCGGCCGCTCCTCGCCTTCGGGATATGGTTTGCCCGACGAGAGAGTGGAGGGGAGGGCTGCTATCCAATCGGCGTAGTTTCGCTTCACGAATTTATAAAAGGCGTTGTCGGCCTCGGCCTTCTGCATGCGCAGCATGTCGGCCATAGCGCTGTCGGCCGATGCCAGACGCATCTCCCAGCCGATCAGACGCTCATATAGGGCATAGTAGTCGCCTATGGTGCGTGCGTCGTTGATCTGCATGCCGATTGATGCGAATTCCTGCTGATAGTTTGTGGTAGCCGTCTGGCTCACGAGCTTGTCGCTATGCAGGTTCTTCTTGATCGACATAAGTATCTGGTTGGGATTCACGGGCTTGATCAGGTAGTCGGCAATGTTGTTGCCTACAGCCTGGTCCATGATGTTCTCTTCCTCGCTCTTGGTGATCATGATTACGGGCGTCTGAGGCGCTATCTGCTTGATACGCTGCAAAGTCTCAAGTCCGGTAAGACCGGGCATGTTCTCGTCGAGAATTACCATGTCGAAATGGCGCGACTCCACGAGCTCGAGGGCGTCGTGGCCGTTGTTCACCGTTACTGGTTCGTAGCCTTTCGAGCGGAGAAACATTATGTGGGGTTTGAGCAGGTCGATCTCGTCGTCGGCCCAGAGTATCGTGGTTGCCATTGCGGTTTTGATGTGTTAGCGGGTTGATGATGCGTTCAGTCGAGCAGGGGGTCGTCGCCTTCCGAGCCGGGCTCGTAGTCGGGCAGCTTGGGCTTTGGAGCAGGCTTGGGTACGGGTTTCGGCGCCGGTTTGGCCGCGGGCTTCTGCTCCGGCTTGGCTTCGGGTTTAGCCGCAGGCTTCGTTGCAGGCTTGCTTTCCGGTTGTGTTTCAGGCTTCGCCTCGGGGAGCTCCTCGGTGTCGGGCTGAGGCTCAGGGATGACTTCCTCCGGCTTTTCTTTCGGCTCTTCTTCCGTGCCTTCTGTCGTGGTCTCCTCCGTCTCGTAGAGCGGACCGGTCTCTTCTGCGGTTTCCTCCGGGTCGAGACCTTCCGACGGGCCGAACACTTCGGGAGGCAGCACGGCTTCCTCGGTGTCGCGGTAGGTCTTGTCGCGCATGTAGCGGAAATAGTCGTCGAAGGAACGGCCGTTCTGCAGGAGCGTGTCGAAGTTGGCGGCGGAAATCACTACGGGTCTTACCTGCGGCGGCAGTTTCAGTGTCGGGCTGGCGGCCATCACCTTGCGGTAATGGTTTATCTCCTCCACGTTGTCGAATCCTTTTATTATAAGGAGGCCGAGGCGCCCGAAGTTCATCTGCTCCAGGTCGAAATCCTTCACGACAAATGAGCCGAAGTTGTGACGCGCCACCTCATACAGAAGTCCGTTGGCCGAAATTTCGTCGGTGGGATAGAGCAATATGAGGTACTGCTGCGTCTGCGGGTCGAGGTCGAATTCGAGTTCGCCCTCGGCATCGCCGGCAATGGAATCGTTGCTCAGGCGGATGTCCCACACCATGCCGCGCATGTTGGCCGCCTGAGTCTGCAGTTCGCGCCCCTGGGCCAGCCCTTTGAGGTAGGCGGATGCGTAGGGGGTGATGTCGGTGTCGGGGTAGCGCTCGAGCAGCTCCATAAGGGTAGCCTTGAATCCCTCCGTGTTGCGGTCGGTCACCTGGGCGAGGGCTTCGAGAAACATGAATTTCGGCATGAGCGCCGTAAGCGGGAAATCGGTGCGCACACGCTGGTAAATCCGGTGCAGCCGGCTGTTGTCGTTGGCCGCGTATGCCTCGAAAGCCTCGTCGTAGAGTCGGTTCTCCTCGTCCATCATGCGGCGCAGATTGCCGATGTAGTCGGGGTCGCGCATGGCCATGCCGTAGCTCGATTCGGGAAAGTCGGTCAGAATCAGGTTGCGGAAATGCTCGGCGCGCGCCGTGTCGCCCTGACGCACATACATCAGGTAGAGGTTGTAGTAGGTGTCGAGTCGGTAAATGTTGTCGGGATAGCGGCTGAGCAGGCGGTTGAATTCCGACTCGGCGGCCGGGAAGTCCTCCATCTTGTCCTTGAGGATTACCCCCATGTTGTAGAGCCCTTCCTGGATTATGTCGTTGGCCGTCTGGCGTTCGGCGTCGGTCTTGGGAATCTGCTTGAGGTAATATTCAGGGAAATGGGGGTCGTTTTCCTTTTCGGCGTCGGCCTTTTCCTGCTCGTCGGTTTCGGTCTCCTCGCTCTGTTCGGTGTCTTCTCCTTCGGCGTCGGCGTTGTCGCCGCCGAAGTCGTTGAAGTCAAACGATGCCTTGTTGCGACGGCGCCAGTTGTCTTCCAGCTTGCGGTTGCCCCATTTGCGCTGGAACTGGGTGCGTCCGGCGTTTTTTGTGGCAGTGTTATAGAAGTACCACGAATCGTCGCCGTTGTTCATCGTGAAGGTCTGAGGCGCGGTATTGCTCTGCAGCCCCTGGCCCATGGCGTCGCGGTTGGCGAGGAATTCCTCGCGGGCAGCCGCGTCGGCCTCCTCTTTCTCTTTTTTCTTGAGTTCCTCGATTATCTTGTCGACCACGGCGCGCTGCTGTTCGGGCGTCATGGCCGATAGGCGCAGCAGCGAGTCGTTCAGCTCCACATTCTGCGAGTAGAGTGCGAGCTCGTCGAGCACATCGCTGCGGCGCCGCAGCGTGGCCAGGTCGGGCCACGACTCCGGCAGTAGCGGCACAGCCTCCGAATAGCAGGGCTGGGCCTTGGCGTAGAGATGGCGGTCGTAATACAGGGCGCCGAGGGTTATCTGGGCGATGGCCTTGTCGATAGCGCCGCGGGTGGACTTCTCCACCGCCAGCTCGTAGTTTGCAATGGCGTTGGTGGTGTCGCCGCGCGAGAGGTAGAGATTGCCGATGGCATAGTATACCTGGTCGAGATATTCTTTGTTGCGGTCGTAGCGGGCCATGCGTTTGAGAGCCTTCACCTCGGGCATGATGTCTGTGCCGGTAAATACCTCGCTTTGCTTGATGCGGGCGTTGAACTGGGCGCGGTAGCTCGTGCTCGAACTTCCGGCGGCTTTCTTGAATGCCTTGTAGGCCTGCTCCTTGTCGCCCGCAAGGGTGTATACCTGCCCAAGAAGAAAGTTCAGGCGCGGTTTCTGGGTTTTCGTGGCAAGTTTTACAGCCTCCGTGAGCATCGGGATGGCTGTCTCATACTCCTTCTGCTTTACCAGCAGGTCGGCATACGTGGAGTAGTAGAGCGAGCGTATCTTTTTCGATGTCAGCTGGTCGGGCTTTACGCGCGTCAGGATGTTTTCGGCCTCGAAAAGCCAGTCAAGGGCGCAGTAGCAGCGTGCCTGCCATAGCTTGGCTTCCACCACCGTGGCCGGAAGCCATGAGAAGTGCTTGGAGATATAGAAGAAAGTCGACGCCGACCCCAGGAAATCGCCGTTCATATACTGGCTGCGGCCCATCATCATCCAGGAATTGTGGATAAAGGGATTATACTCCTCGCGGCGCATCCATGCCTTGTATTTGGCGTCGCCGCTCTTCCCTGCCTGTTTTTTCGGCTTTTTCTTGATGGAGCGCAGCTGTATGGCCTTCTGGGCCTTCTCGATCGAGCGGTCGAAATTGCCCGAGGGTTGCGGGGCCTTCTCGTTGGCTCGTGCGGCTGCCGGATGTATCACAAGAGGAAGCGAGTAGTCGTCCTCATAGGTCGACTCCATCTCTGCAAGTGTCTCCTTGTAGTGCGTGTCGCCATTGTAGTGAATGTTGTAGCGTGTTATAAACTCCTGATACTTACGCGTAGCCGCGGTATTCTTCTTCGGAGAACACGACGAAAGCGCCGTCGCGGCCGCTAAGGCCACGAAAAGCACAGCCCATATCCCGGCAGGGAGCAGGCGCCTTAATCTTGTTGCGCTGTTTTTTCGCATAGTCGTGTTCCGTACGTGTGAAAGGCGATCCTGCTCCATGGCTGCATCGCGCCCCGCACGCCTATATATTCTAACGCTTCTCTCTCTTAAATATTGCCATCCGGAGTATACTCCCTTTGGCATGAACTAATTCCTGTTGCGAAATGTTAACAAATCAGAAACCCGAAGAATTCCCGCACCCATCCCTCCGGTGTCCGATTTTCTGTTTTTCTTCGTGATTTCAGTAAAAAAGACATATTTTCAAGAAAATAAGTTAAAATCAATTTGGAAGATTGTTAAAATAGAGTTAACTTTGCTCCCAAACATAACAATTGATTCATTATGAAAAAGGTTATTCTTCTTACAGCCATCGCATTAAGCACTGTTGCCGCTTCGGCACAGACCACCGTGGCCGGCAGCAAGTTCACCGACAACTGGTCGTTCACCCTCAAGGGTGGAGCAGTTCTCTCGTCGAAAACCGTTGAGGACAATGGTTTCTGGAACGATGCCCGCGGCATCATCGGTGCTGAACTCCGCAAACAGATTACCCCCGTATTCGGCCTCGGCGTAGAGGGCGAATGGACCATCAACACCTCCAGCTGGGCAGGCGTCCGCTCCGGCAACTGGTTCGACCATCAGTATGTGGGCGTTTTCGGTGCCGTTAACCTCATGAATGCCTTCGCAGGCTACACCGGCGCTCCCCGCCTCTTCGAGCTTGAGCTCGTGGCCGGTACAGGCTGGCTTCACGCTTATTACCCCCACACCTCCGGCATCAACGACGGTAACTCCTGGGCCACCAAGGTAGGCATGAACTTCAACTTCAACCTCGGCGAGGCCAAGGCATGGACCCTCTCCATCAAGCCCGCATACCTCTGGAACATGAACGCCAACCCCGAGCAGAACATCCTCGGCTATGCCGCCGGTTACGACAGCAACTACGGTTATCTCGAACTCGAGGCCGGTATCACCTACCACTTCGGCAACTCCAACGGTACCCACCACTTCACCATCGTTCGTCCCTACGACCAGGCTGAAGTCGACGCCCTCAACGCCCAGATCAACGACCTCCGCAGCCAGCTCGACGCATGTGGCGCCAACAATGCCGCCCTGCTCGCTCAGCTCGCCGACCTCCAGGCTCAGCTCGACGCCTGCAACCGTCGTCCCGCCGTTGTGGAGAAAGTCGTGAAAGACCTCAACAACATCCGCTACGTATTCTTCAACTGCGGTTCCGCTTACATCGCCCCCAACCAGCAGCCCAACATCGCTATGGTGGCCGATCAGCTTAAGGAAAACAGCAAGGCTACCGTTACCGTCAAGGGTTACGCTTCGAAGGATGGCTCCGCAGCCTTCAATAAGAAGCTCGCCGAGCGTCGCGCCGAGGCTGTCAAGAAAGAGCTCGTTAAGCGCTATGGCATTGCCTCCGACCGCGTCAAGGCAGAAGGCATGGGCATCGGCGACCTCTTCCAGGAGAACAACTGGAACCGCGTGAGCGTCTGCACCATCAGCGAATAAATCACTACATTCTCTCGATAGAGATATCTCCCCAAAAGGCGGCGGGTCGGTATTCCGATCCGCCGCCTTCCTTGTTGCCTTCCGGCAGTCTCGGCTTCTGGCCTCGCCTCCCTATTAAGCCCTTACTTGCGTCTGTCAGCGCCCATAGGAGGTGCGAATCATTTCGCACCTCACGCGTTCGCGCAGCGCTAATGACAATTATCTTCAGGAAGCATTTGCGGCCTACGCCGAATGCGTAAGGTGCGAAATAATTCGCACCTCCTAAGCCTCGCCTCCCCTCGAAGCCCTCCACAGATTCCCGAAGGTCGTTCTGTGAGCGAGCTTCAGCTCGCCGTTTCCGTCCGGATGGGGGCGCCCTGAGAAAAGCAGGCGAGGCAGCTGCAAAGTTGCGGCGTCTCGGAGCGGCAGTGTCTGAGCGCAGCGAGTTCTGCCGCTCAGCCGCAGCGCGGTCGTCCTCGCCGTAAAAGCTTTTCTCCGCGCCTCTGGGCCTTTTGGTTCTTTTCGGCCTGCGAAAAGAACGCAACTTGCGTCCTCAGTCTTTGGTTCTTTTCGGGCTGCGAAAAGAACAGACGCCTTGCTATGGAAGCTCGTTTAGCATCCATGCTGCCGTAGCGGGGCGTCGTGTTTTTAATTCATCCGGATGGTGTCGCGCCTTTTATTTTGGGCTTAAGCATGTTTAATCCGGCTAAATCACGTTAAATCGGGAATATCCCTCCTGACCTCCCCGTCGCCCGGATGGCCTCCCGTCGTTGCTGTGCTCCTGTTACTCCCCTTCTTTTCTGAAAAATTAGGCTTTGGGGCGAATAAATGGGCTAATTTGTAGAAAAATGACAAATATTTTGTAAATTTGCGTTCACTTTGCTTTCAAAAGGTTGCTTATTTGCGACAATGTGCCGATTCTACGGATTGCTTGGGCAGCATATCCTGCGAAAGCATATGTTTGAGTTTCAATAATTTGTACACAATAGAAAATTACATACAATCAGTCATTATGCAAAAACATTTACTCTTAGCCTTATGTATGGCCTCTGCAGCGGCTTCTACGACGCTTTCTGCAGCAGATTTTACTCCCCCATGCGAAATCCCCTGCGGTACGCAAGCGGAATTGAATGCCAACTGGTCAATCGTTGATAATAACAACGATGGAGCCGGGGACGAAACGACATGGGCGTATAGTTCCTCTGATAATGCTGTGGTTTATTCTTATCATAGGACTAATGCTGCCGATGACTGGCTTATTTCCAAAGTCCCTGTAGAACTTAAAGCAGGTGAAACATATAAAATTACCGGTGATATTAAAACATACAACAGCAACACAAAAGAAAGAATAGCTTTTTATGCTGCTACGGCAAATAGTATTGAGGCTTTATCTCAAAATAAATTCTATTTTGATGAGAATTTGGCCTCGAATTCATATGATTGGCGTGGCGGAACGTTTATACCTTCGGCCGATGGTGAATATTATTTTGCCATTCAGTGCTATTCTATTGAGAATCGCTGGAAAGTTTATTTTAGAGGATTACAAATTGAAATAGTCCGTCCTCATCCACTTGCTGTAACTGATGTGACTGCGAAAGCAGCTCCTGAGGGTGAACTGAAAGCTACTATAAGCTGGACTATGCCGACTAAATTAGATAACGACGCCGAACTTACTTCTATTTCCGGTGCAAAAATCTACCGTGGCACAAGTTCGTATTTTTCTTTAAATTCATCAACGCTTATAGGTACGTATACGGGTGGAACCCCGGGGGCGGTAAGCTCTTGGGATGATACTACATTAGAAAAGGCCGGACAATACTATTACGCTGTTGTTCCTTTCGATGTAAATGGCGATTCTCAGGCATCGCCTGCTAAGGTTCAATCTGATTGGATTGGAATGGACGAAAAGGTCGGAACTGTACCCTCTCTTAGTGCAGCGCTTGTTGATGGTAGTGAAACCAAAATCAGTTTGTCTTGGGAAACTCCTAAGGGTTCAAACGGCGGTTGGATTGATTTGACTAAGGTCAAGTATCGCGTTAGCCGTGCCGGCAAAATCAAGACTACCTCTGTAACAGTTGCCGAGGATATCACTGAAACAACTTTTACCGATGAAGTTAATCCTTTCGACGTATATACCTATACCATATATGCCTCATACAATGGCGGATCCTATAGCTACTCCGGAGCTAAATCCAATGAAGTAACAGTTAAGGGTGTTCTGGAAGCTCCTTATACTGAAAGTTTCTCGTCTTCGGCCACGATTAATTTCTGGACTTTATTCCATAGCGACGAAACATCAAAGGATTGGTCGGTTACCAGCAGCAAATTAGGTCTTTATGGAGGTCCGGCCGATGCTTGGGCTGCGACTCCTCCAGTCCGGCTTAAAGCCGGAGTACCTTATGAATTCAGTTTCACTCCCTCACTCTCATATTATACCCCCACCAAAGATGTTAGTCTCTATTTGGGTAAAGAGCCGACAGTGGCGGGCCTTCAAACCGAATTGCATAAGGCAACAGCATCCTCTACATATGGCTCGGCCGAAAAGGTATCCTTTAGTGTCGCGGAGGACGGCATATATTATTTGGCTTTCAGGTGTGTGAATACCGGGAGCGACTACCGCACTGTGTATGTAGATGATTTGAATCTTTCAGAAATCGAATGCTCTCCGCTTGCTGTCACCGACCTTACCGCCACCGCCGCCGAGAAGGGAGCAATGGCTGCCATTCTCAGATGGACGAATCCTGCTAAGACCAACGCCGGTACAGACCTCACTGAAATCTCAAAGATAGAGGTGCTCCGCGGCAGCGATGTAATCGCCACAATTACTGAAGGATTGACTCTCGGCGGGGCAGCATCCTATGTTGATAATTCCATAGAGACCTCCGGCAAGTATACATATAAGATAACTCCTTATCTTGGCGAAATTGCCGGACCGTCCACCTCCGTAGAAACAGGCTGGGTTGGTCCCGATGTTCCTGTCGAGCCCTCGTCGGTAACTGCAACAATGTCTGATGAAGGCCGTGTGGTTGCATTCGAAGCTACTCCGGTTGGCATCAACGAGGGATATGTTGATCCGGATGCCATTACCTATTCCGTAACTCGTAATGGTTCGGATATTGCCACCGGTCTTAAGTCCTCTCCTTTTACCGATAGTGATGACCTTGAATTCGGCAACTACGTTTATGGTGTTAAGGCTGTAAATGGTTCTGAAGAGAGTGACATTACCGAGGCCGCTCCGCTCAAATTTGGTAACCCGCTCGAATTACCTTATAAAGTTGATAGCTTTAATGAAGATAATGCTTCTCTCTGGACTCTTACCGGCGATAATCCTAACAAGACGTGGGTGTTGAAGGATGGCGCGCTTACCGGTAATTTCATTGCTGACAATTCCTGGGCTTTTACGCCTCCGCTAAATCTTGTTCATAGCGAGTTGAAGGTGAAAGTCAACGGTAGTTGCTATAATTACCGTAACCCGGAAACGGTAGAGTTGTATATCAGCAAATCAACAGATCATAACAATGCCGATGATCATCGGCTTGTACATACGGCAACCTTCGACTCTTCATGGGGTCAGGATGCTGAGCAGTCGTTCATTGTTACCCAGCCTGGAACGTATCATGTTGGTGTCCGTCTGCCCAGTAATGCCTGGACTGCAAAAATCAACAGTGCTTCTCTTGAGGCTACCACCATCCTTACCGGCGTGGAGGATGTCACCGCCGAGGGCGACGGGATGCTGATGTACAGCCGCACGTTTGATTTCATCCAGGCTCCCGAGGGGGTAGAGGTGAGTGTCTACAATGCAGCCGGTGTGCTCGTTCTCCGTGCTGAGGCCGTCGACGGTCATGTCGACACTTCCGCTCTCGCTTCCGGTCTCTATGTGGCAGCCGCCACAGCCTCCGGTGAGAAGCTTACGCTCAAGTTCGCCAAGTAATCAATTACAATTTAATAATATATGAAGCCGAAGGCTATTGCCCTCGGCTTCATTCAGCAAAAAGTATATAGCATGAACAACAATCTGAAATCCACGCTGATTGCCTCCGCACTTCTTCTGGCAGGACTCGGTGCTGTGGCCGTGGCTGCCGATGTGCCCCTCCGCAAGGCGATGCCGCGGCCGTCGATGGCTTCAGCGCCCTCAGCCGCTCAGCCGCTTGCAGCTAAATCGTTCTCAACAAGCCATTACGCTCCTTTTACTGCCCCCGCCGAGGGCTCGGCTCTCAAAGCGGATTTCTCCGTTTCCGGTCAGGCAGAGGGAAATGTAACCGCCTGGAGCGAGAATTTCGATAACGGCACGGAAGGCTGGACAATAGATCCGACCTCCTACGTCACATGGACCACAAAGCAGATTGCCGCTTCGGGCGACAAGAGTTTCTCCACAATCGACCCCGACGATGTGAAGTCGCTTTATGTTGATGGCCCCTATCAGACGTTCCGCCGCGAGATTTCCTCCGCTACGTCGCCTGCCTTCAAGGTGCCCGACAACGGCTCGCTGGAAGCATGGGTAGGTTATGCGCTCAACTACGACAACTATTGCCGCCTCATAATCAGCATCTCCGCCGACGATTTCGCTACTTCCACCGACATCTGGAACAGCGGCAATCCCGACGACAAGACCAAGACGTGGTGCTGGCACGAGGTTGCCGTATCGCTCGACGCATATGCCGGGCAGACGGTGAAACTCCGTTTCACCTATGGGCCCGGCACCGACGATACTTTCGGTACGGGCGGCTACATGGGCGATTTCGCCATCGACGGTATCAAGGTCAACGGCAAGAAGAGCATCGACCATATCGAGGTGGAGACGGGCGACGTCGTCGAGTTCATCGACATTACCGAAGGCGAGGTAGTATCCCGCCACTGGAACTTCCCCGGCGCTACTCCTTCGGAATCCACCGAGAAGATGCCCCGCGTATACTATACCGACGACGGGCAGTATGACGTAACGCTTACTGTGACCGACGCCGAGGGTCTGTCGTCGACGGTGACGCGCACGGCATTCGTAGGCGTTACCGGGTCGGCACCTGTGGCCGTTATCGGCGCTCCCGCTGAATTCCGCTACTCGGCCACGGGCAAGTTCATGGTCGCTCCGGCTGTGCCTGTCACTTTCCGCGACGCCTCAAAGGGTTTCCCCACCGAGACTCACTGGATGTTCGGCGGTACAAGCGAGGAAAGCAATCAGATCGAGGAAATTGAGGGCAAGGAGGCCACCGTGGTCTACTATTACCGGCACGACTGGCCCGTGGGCCTCGTGGTCGGAAACCGTCACGGCGATTCAAATGCAATAGGCGATGTATCCGTAGAGTTTGAGGGCGAAGCCTCAAATCTGCGTGCCGACGACGAAATCTGCGTTGCAGATGTGTGGGACGGTGAAGGTATCTTCCCCGGTTCAGGTCCTGCACGCTACAAGATTACGGCCTATGCCGAGCGCTTTTCCGCTCCCTCGGCTCCGGTATTCATCCCCGGCGTAAATGTCTACTTCGTTCATGCTGAGGCCGGCGAACTTATCGACCAGATTGCCCCCATTTCGGTAAGCATTTATTCCGTTGGCCCCGACGGTCTCCCCGACCGGAAACTCGACACTACGGAAAGCTGGAGCGTTTTCGAGCTCGACAAGCCCTCCGCCACCGGTCTGGTGCCCACGCAGTTCAAGTTTTCAAAGAATCTGGTAATCAACGAGCCGTTTATCGTTGCTGTAGAGGGCATCCCCGCCTTCCGCGAGGCAACAACCGACGGCGAGAATTCCGTAGGACGCACCTACGTCTCGTTCGCCACTGCCAAATTCCGCGGCGAAGGTGGTACATCCCTCTGGCAAAAAGACGGCAAATGGCAGGAAATCAGCGAATATTTCCCTGCAGGAAAGAATCATACCTCGTTTATGATCTGCCCCTACGTGGCTCACTCCGTCCTTACCACATATCCTCTGAAGGATTCACGTGAGATTACGGTAGGCGGCACTGCCGGTTCGGTCAGCAAGCAGCTCTACTGCCGATACGCTGTCGACGAGCCTACCACCGACGCCGAATGGCTCCACATAAGCCGCACGGATGCCGACCAGACGCTTCAGACCGTAACAATCGCCTACGATGCCCTCCCCGGCGGCGAAACCGAGCGTGTCGGCCATATCAATTTCACCGACGGTGCCTCGAAGATGATCTGGACGGTCACCCAGAATGCCAACAGCGCTATTGAGACCGTCGCCTCCGACGCTTCCGACGCCCTGCAGTGCACTCCTTCGGTCTTCACCGACTCCTTCACCGTAAGCGGTCAGGCCGAACTCGTCAGGGTCTACGACGCCGAAGGCCGTCAGGTGGCCGTCGCGACGCTCGCCGACGGCACCGCCACTATCGACGCAACCGCCTGGCCCGCCGGACTCTATGTAGTCTCCGCTCCCGGCCTTACCTCAGTCAAGGTAGTCAAGAAATAACCCCCTATCCGATATAAAAGCATCCCCTTGCGGCTCTTCCGGCCCAGGGGGATGTTTTCATTTTGGTAACGATATACATGTTTGCTACCCAATAGTAGGGATACACCCTGGTGCATCCGATTATCAATGGGTTAAGCCTGAAGAGAAGGCGGATGCACCCTGGCGCATCCCTACAGGTGGACGGCCAATTATTTAGGTAGAATCAATAGCAATAAGTATTTAATAACCTGCAATTTTTATGAATACCTCGATGGAAATTCGATGGAAATTCAAGTAAAATTCTAAAATTAATCTTTAAATTGTGGATTTTTACACTTATTATTAGTATCTTTGTGAAATCTAATTGCCTATTCGGCCAATAATATGGCCGGCTAAATTTTCAACTATAATCTACCATGAGAATCAAAGTTTTATGTGCGTTTCTTTCGGTATGCGCCATGGCATCCCCGGAAGCAACCGCTTCGTCGGAGAATCCTGTTGAGATTTTCGTGTCTGCGGCTTCATCAAGTGGAAATGGTACCGCAGAAGCTCCTTTCCCCGACCTCCAGTCGGCTGTAAATCATATCAGGGCAATCCGTACCGGCGATGGTGCGAAAGCAGTCGATGTTACTGTCACCATCCGGGAGGGAATCTATCGGCTCACCTCGCCGATAGTCTTCTCCAACGACGCTTTCGCAGCGGCTAACGGGCGAACCGAATTCCGTGCATATTCTGGCGAAAATGTGGTTGTCAGTGGCGGTTTGAAGCTTTCCGGCTGGGCTGAAAATGCCGACGCGGCTGGTCTCCCAGAGGTGGCGAAGGGCCATATCTGGGCTACGGCGTTACCATCGTCGGTAACAGATTTCGACGCAATCCGCCAGATGTGGGTTAATGGTGTCAGAATGAAGCGTGCGTCGAGTTTCGACGATTATTCCATGAACCGTATTATCAAGGCCGATAAAGACAACGGCAAACTGGTTGTTCCTCCCGCCCCGCCTTCTTTGATGCAGGCTCCCAATCTGGAAATGACTATTATTCAGGACTGGGTCATGAATTTTATGCGCGTCGACAATATGGTGAGCGACAACGGGCGTACATTAGTCACGTTCAAGAGTCCGGAGGGTGCTATCGAGTTCAAGCGTCCGTGGCCGATACTGCGTGCCGACGAGGCCAGCCACTCCAATCATTTTTATTATTTTTCCAATGCCATCGAATTGCTGAACCGTCCGCAGGAATGGTTCTGCGACCGCACTACAGGCAACGTCTACTATTGGCCGCGTTACAACGAGACGCCAGCCGGAATCGACGCCGTCGTTCCGGTGGTCGAGACTCTTGTCGATATCGACGGAACACTCGACAATCCAGTGGCCGGAATTGAGTTCGACGGTATAGTGTTCGAGCATACGGCATGGAAGCGTCCGGCTCAGATGGGCCATGTTCCTCTGCAGGCCGGCCAGTTCATTCTCGACGCATATTCCGACTCATCGGTTCCCGCAGGAAACGTCGCCTATCTCGGACGTCCGACCGCCGGTATCCGAGTCCGGAATGCCGAGGGAATCAGCTTCACCAACTGCGATTTCCGCCATATGGCATCCACAGGTGTCGACTTCGAGAGCGGCACACGTAATGTGCTCGTACAGGGCTGTACATTCAACGACATCGGTGGCAACAGTATTCTTGCCGGATTTTTCGGCGATGACAAGATCGAGGCTCATCAGGCCTACAACCCGGAGGATAAGCGGGTCGTTTGCGATGGTATTAAAATCGACAACAACTATATAGCCAACACGGCCGCCGACGACTGGGGTTGCCTCGCCATCTCCGTAGGTTTCGCCGCCAATGTGAATATCAGCCACAATGAGATATTCAATACTCCGTATTCTGCCATAAATATGGGCTGGGGATGGAACAAGGCCGACAACTGCATGCACGACAATCATATTACCGGCAACTATATCCATTCCTTCGCCATGCAGATGCGCGACAGCGGGGCCATCTATACGCTCTCGAGCCAGCGCTCCTCCTCAATCACCGGTAACAGGGTGGAATCGGTTGGCGATCCTCAGTTCAATCCTGTAATGTGGGATATGCGTCATTCCCAGTTCGACATCTATACCGACGAGGGCTCGGATTATTTTACCGTCAAAGACAACTGGCTCGAACGCGGCGAAATCAGCCGTAACCAGAACGGCAGCCACAATACATGGGGTCTCAACAATTCGTATGTCAGCGAGTCAATCAAGAATGCCGCCGGTCTTGAATCCGCATATCTTGATATCCGCAAGCGGGTAAAGCAGCCTTCGTATGCTCCCGTCGACTCCATCGTGGAGGTCCTCCCGTGCGATGCCGACGAAATAGACTTTATTGCTCCCTTCTCCGGCTTCAAGACGGGCAATGCAGTCGCAGTGGATATCAACGGCGACAATCTCCTCGACATAGTCTATAGCGGCGGCGAAGGCCACCAGACTAAGGAAGGCGGTGTCAGAATCAATCGCGGTAGCTACAATTTCGTGGCGACCCAGCCGCTCTACAAGGTGTTTATGGGCAATTTCGATGCCGGCGACCTTGATGGCGACGGCCATATCGATCTCGTTCAGGCCGGATGGGATTTCTGGACAAGCTACAATGCAATCCTGAAAAACGACGGCAACGGCCGTCTTAGTGCCGTTGATGTTGCTACGGGAAAGAATACCTCGCCCGCATGTGGTATCGCCGACCTCAACAACGACGGCCTGTCCGACTATTTCTTTATCGGCAACGGAACAGACCAGAGTTTCTTCCTGCAGAACAGCGACCGTTCGTTCGGCGCTGCCAAAAATCTGCTGAACCTTCCCGGCGGCTTCTCCGACCCCAATATAGTTTATGCCGATTTCAACAACGACCGCAACATCGATATCTGTATCCTATCCAACAAGACGGGAGGTGTATATACCCGCATTTTCTATAATGACGGAAATGGCAATTTCACGGAGCGTCAGGTCGGATTTACCGAAAAAGGTACTCGCGGCGGCATGGCCTATGCCGATGTCAATGCCGACGGTTTTATTGATATTGCAATTGGAGGTACTGTTGCCGGCGAGCAGTGGAACACGCCCGCAAGCGAGGGTGGGAAGACCACCACGCTCTATATCAATAATCAGGACGGCACCTTCACCAAGTCGCAGGAATTTTCGGAGTATATGGCCGACAACACAACCCAGCCGGTGCGCTTTGTCGACTGGAATAACGACGGCCATAGCGATTTAATACTCAGCGGATGGAATATCAGTTTTGACAATGTGCCGCGGACGGACGTATATCTCAACGACGGAAACGGACATTTCACTCTCGCGGATGCCGGACTTCCTGGAGCGAGCGAGTGCGCCATCGAACCTGGCGATTTCTCGGGCGAGGGCATCAGCGACCTGCTTGTCAGCGGCAACCGTACCGGCGGATACCGTGGCTTTACCTGCGACCGGCGTCTGGCCGTGCTGGCACGCAACCGCACAGCCGTCAATGCTAACACAGCCCCCGAACCGCCATCCGGACTCAAGGCTGTGGTTGCCGGAAATTCCGTCGAGATGGAGTGGGGCGAGGGCAGTGACGCTCAGACCCCGGTAAAGGCGCTCACGTATAATTTCTATCTTCGCGATGTTACGTCAGGGAAATATCTTATTTTCCCGAATTCAGATCCTGAAACCGGAAAGAGGCGTGTAAGCCGTGCCGGAAATGCATGGCAGAACCTCGGGTGGAAACTCAACAATCTTCCTGCCGGCACTTATGCATGGAGTGTGCAGTCGGTCGACGCCGGATATGCCGGGTCGGCATTCGCCTCCGAACAGACGTTTACCGTCAGTCAGTCTGGCATAGAAGGAGTTCCGTCTTCGGCCTCCGATGCGCTTACAATCTATTCTCATAAAGGTGGGATTGATATAGAGTCTTCGCGCACGTGTAAAGTCAGTATATACACCCCCGACGGGAAGATGATGTCGGTAAGCGACGTAAATCCCGGAATTACAAGCGTGGACCTGGCTCCGGGAATTTATCTCGTGAATACACAGAAAGTAGCCGTGCGGTAATTGCAAAACGCTAAACAAAAGCATACGGCACATCTGTCATTCTGTATGACGGTGTGCCGTATTTGTTTCGTCCTGAGGCTTAATTATGAAGCAGTGCGAGTCCTACCTCTCGCGAGACGTTGATGAGGGCCGGAACGTGGGCGTCGGAGTTGACGATGATGGGCACTCCGGCTTCGCGCAACGCCTCCACGTGGCGCCGGGCGGGGAAGATGCGTCCGTCGTGCTCGGCATACGCCTTGGTGTTGATCTCCACTGTCAGTGGTCGCTCCGATGCGGGGGCTCCGCTCCCCGCCAGGGCGATTATGTGGTCGGTCAGGCCGTCGGCAAGGGTGCGGTACCAGGGCTCCTCCTCGATTCCGGGACGGTAGAGCGAGGCATTCAGCCCGATCTTGTCGTAGTGGCCGAGAATGTCGAAATGCCCCTCGTCGAGCATGCGGTGGGAGGTGGCGTAGAACGTTTCGACCACGTAGCGGATGTCGTTGTGGAAATGTTCTTCCATCTTGCGGCGGAAGGCCTCGAAACGGCCGTCGATGTCGACCCATTCGCCTCCCTGTGCACGGATAAAGTGCACGGAACCGATGGCGTAGTCGAGCGGCAATGTGGCGAAATATGGGTTGGCAGGTCCCCATACGCCTTCGAGGTAGTCAATCTCCATCCCGGCGTAGAAGCGGCACGGGTCGCCGTGGTCGCGGCGTATGCGCTCCACCTCGGCGAGGTAGCGCGGAACGTCGGCTTGCCTCATGTTGCACGGCGACTCGATGGGGATGGGGGAGTGGGGTGTGAATCCGTAGTGGGTGAAGCCGTCGGCCACCGCCCGGCGGGCGAACGCCTCCATCTGGGCGCGCCCGTCGCAGAATTCGGTATGTGAATGAAATGTGTAGAGAGTGCTGTCGTTGAGTTCGCGGATGAAATCCATATAGGGTGAAAATCGCAGTTGAAGTTTTGTGCGTCAGGCTCAGGCTGTCCGTTCGGCTATCGGCTCGGCCGCACGCAACGACCGCACATAGCGGCCGAAGAGTCCTAAAAATACAATGGCCAGCGTCAGCCCCGCTCCCAGAGCGGTGACCCATGGGAGGCCGAACCCTTCAGGTGAAGGGGCGACGATAAGGTAGGAGGTGCAGACCACCGTCATGAACAGCGCCGGGATAAGCGTGATGGCGTAGATGCGTCCGTGGCGTGCGAGATATACGGTGCATGCCCAGAGTGTGAATACCGAGAGCGTCTGGTTGCTCCATGCGAAATAGCGCCAGAGCACGTTGAAGTCAATCTGTAGCAGACCGAACGTAAGGGCGAAAATCGGCACGGAGATTACCACACGCTGCCAGAATCTGGTCTGCGGGAAATGCGTGAAGTCGGCCACGATGAGACGCGCGCTGCGTAGGGCGGTGTCGCCGGTGGTGATTGGCGCTGCAATCACGCCGATCATGGCAATCACGCCGCCTATAACGCCGAACCAGCTTATCGAGATGTCGTGTACGAGCGATCCGGGCGAATGTCCCGGTTCGGCCATGTATGCCGAGAGGCCTTCGTAGCCGTCGGTGAAGGTAATGGTCGCTGCCGCCCATATCAGGGCCACAATTCCTTCGGCTACCATCGCGCCGTAGAAAATAGGGCGAGCCTGGCGCTCGGAGGTGATGCAGCGGGCCATCATGGGCGACTGCGTGGCGTGGAAGCCCGAGATGGCGCCGCACGCTATGGAGATGAAGAGCATCGGGAATATGGGATGTGTGGCCGCGAGTTCGGGTGCGTAGCGGTTCATCAGTCCGCCCGCGAAGGCTTCTGGCACCTCGACATCGCCGAATATCATTATCGCTACCAGCCCTACGGCCATGAAGAAGAGCACCACGGCAAAGAGCGGGTAGATGTTGCCGATTAGTTTGTCGACAGGGAAAAGTGTGGCCAGCAGATAGTAAATGAATATCACTACAGCCCAGAATGTGGCGTCGAGCGCCTCGGGCGTAAGCGACGCCACCAGCCCGGAGGTGGTCACCACGAAGACACCTCCCACGAGGATGAGGAGCACCACCGAGAAGACACGCATCACCTGTTTGACGCCCGTGCCCAGCTCCTTGCCTACTATTTCGGGGAGTGATACGCCCCCCGCGCGCAGCGAAATCATGGCCGAGACGAAGTCGTGGACCGCGCCGGCAAAGAGCGTGCCCAGCACAATCCAGAGGTAGGCTGCCGGGCCGTACATTATTCCCATAATGGCTCCGAAAATCGGTCCGAGGCCGGCGATGTTCAGAAACTGCACGAGAAATACTTTCCATGCCGGCATCGGCACGAAGTCCACGCCGTCGGTCTGTGTCGTTGCCGGGGTGGGACGCTTCGGGTCTATGCCGAAAATACGTTCCACAACCAGTCCGTAGACGAAATATCCCCCTATCAGCAGGGCGAGAGATGCAAGAAACGAAATCATGATTTTAGGTCGGAGGTCAGAGTGATGATGTCGGAGGCCGGCGCGACGGAGGCGGGGTGTGGTCAGCGTTCGAGGGTGATGACATCGTTGCGCAGCGTCTGGAGCTCGGCGCGCGAGGCCGAAATCTGCTCTTCGGCGCGGAGGATGAGATCGTCGAAACGGGTGTCGCCCTTGGCGAACGCCTCGCGCATCTTCTGAAGATTGGCCATGGCCTCGTTGAAGCGGTTAAGGCTGTCCATATAGGTATGCATGGCTTCGCGTGCGGCGGGTGTGCGGAAGTCGGCGTAGTTGGTGTAGACGCCGCGCCCGGGGATTGCGATGGTGAATTCCACGGGGCGCGTGGAGGGGTCGTTTTTCAGAGCCACGATGCGCTCCACGATTGCCCTGCGGTCAGTATCCGGGCGCCATGAGTCGCGGATTGCATCGATGCGTGCACGCGATGCCAGAGTCGGGTCGTCCGGGTCGATGTTCTGGCGCAGTTCCGAGGGTATGAATACATAGATGGTCACTTTGCCGGGAATGCGGTTTCGGTCGGTGGCCCACCATCCCACTCCGGTGAGCTCGTCGATGGCGAGCATATAGTCGTCGTAGGGGGAGTTGTAGGGCATTCCGAGGTTCTGCGGCTGCAGGAATCCGTTGTCGCCTCGCCGCGATATGAAGATGTCGAGACCACCGAGCGAGTTCTCGCCGTCGTTGGCAAAATAGAGGGTGATTCCGTCGGGCATGAGGAAGGGGTAGTTGGCATCGCCACCTTCGCCCAGGTCCACTGAATCGTCAGTATCGCCTCCGGAGCCGAGCATGGCTGGACGCTCCCACTGTCCGTCGGTTAGTGCGGCCGAGGAAAAGAGCCGGAATGTGCCCGTGGTGTCAGGAGCCGCCCATATCATTTCGCGGCGGCTTTCAGGCTCGTAGACCACCGTCGGGTCGGCTGTGGGAAAGCGTTCGGGGAGCACGTCGGCCGGCGCGTTTAGCGAGCCGCTTTCGGGCGAAAGACGGTAGTGGCGGAAAAATGCGTCGGCGTCGACTACCATCGAGTCGATTATCTCGATGTTTTCAACGCGTCCAAGCATGTTTTCGGTGCGGTCGATGCGCTCGTCGAGGTCGCCCGAATTGTCGGGCCCGAGGGTCTTTTTCCCTTTTTTGAGCGATGCACGGTAGGCTTCAAGCAGCTCGCGTGCCTGTGCGGTCTCCAGGCGGGTGTTGGCGAGCGCGGCGAGCGCCAGCGTGGCCTCGCGGTTGCCCAGACGCCGTGAAGTCTCGAACGCCTCGGCGGCTTCCGTGTCGTTGCCAGAGGCACTCAGCAGCTGGCCGAGCTGATAGGGGATGTCGGCGTTCTTAGGCTGGGCGGCTTCAAGGGTGCGGAGCATGGCGATTGCACCGGCGTTGTCGCCGTCTTCGGCGAGCATCTGAGCCTCTTCGAGGCTCTGAGCCCCCGCGCCGAAAGCTAATGCCGCGGCGGCAAGGGTTATCGTAAATTTATGTACGGTCTTTCTCAGAAACATATTTGCGTGATTCGAGAGGAAATTCATGTAAAGCGAGAGAATTCTTCAGGATGTACAAATGTACGCAAATTTTCTTTATGACCGTTGGTTTTCGGCGAGTTTTCGGCGGCAAACCAGCAACCCTACTTAAACCGACGCCTCGGGCGATTGGTGCCGGTCTATCGGTTGTAATCTATGGAGTAGAGGCCACCTTTTTCTGTGTCGAACGAAAGGATGCGTCCTTCGGCAACATATTTCACGTAGTTACCGTCCTTGTCGGTAATCGAAATATCTACATCGTCTTCGGAAATTACCAGGCGGCAAGGGAGACCTGCAGTCGATAGGATGGAAGCCTTCATGAGGCGTCCGTCGCGCCATGTGATATTGACGGTAAAGCCGTTTTCAGCCCTGAGCCCTGAAATGCTTCCGCCCTTTTTCCAGGCTTCTGGAATTGCTGGGAGAAGGTGTATGGCCGGCCCATAGCTCTGAAGAAGCATCTCGGCTATACCGGATGTGGCTCCGAAGTTGCCGTCGATTTGGAATGGTGGATGGGAGTCGAACAGATTCTCATACACGCCTCCCTTGTCGTTGTCCATGCTTATTACGGTGAGATAGGAGGGAACGAGAGCCATTTTAAGCAGGCGGTAGGCGTGGTCGCCGTCGAGCAGACGCGCCCAGCATGCTATCTTCCAGGCGCGGCTCCAGCCAGTGCCCATGTCGCCGCGTCCGGTTAGTGAGGTGCGGGCGGCCTCGGTAGTTTTGGGGTCGAGCCATGGGGAGATATGGTTGCCTGGATAAAGGCCTATAAGGTGCGAAAGGTGGCGGTGGTCGTCGGTCCGTGAATCAGGATAGTTTTTCCATTCCTTTATCTGATTCCAGTCGCCGATTTCAATTCCTCGGTCAAGCCGGACGTATTTGTCCTTGAGCTCGTCGGTGAACTCCGATTTGGGCTCAATCAGTGTGGCCGCCTGCAGAGTCTGGTCGAAAAGTAGGGCTATCAGTTGCTGTGCATATGCTACTCCGTCCTCCCATGGACCGTGTTCCGGAGACCATTCTTCGGGAGCCGTCAGGAGTCCGTTTTCTCCGGGTTTTAGGCGGTCGAACCAGTAGAGGCACGCCGCTTTCATGGCCGGGTAGACGTTTCCTTTCAGATAGTCAGGGTCGGGATTGTAGAGATAATGCTGCCAGAGGTGGGTGCAGTACCAGGCATTGGCAGGGCGGTTGATGTTCCAGTCGGTATAGCCGAAAATGTTGCTTTGGGTTTTGATTGACCAGCCGCGTAGATTCTCGGATTGAGCCACGTTCTGCCAGCTACCATTGGGACGAACAGCTTCAATGGCTACATAGTTGATGAATGGTAAATGGCACTCGGCCAGATTTGCAACTTCGGCCGGCCAGTAGTTCATCTGGATGTTGATATTGGAGTGTATGTCGCATTCCCATGGCGGTAGGTTATTGTTGTTCCAAAGTCCCTGGAGATTGTTAGGTAGGTTCATGCCTCGCGAGGAGGCAATCATCAGATAGCGGCCGAACTGGAAATAGAGCATGTCGAGATAGCGGCTGTCTCTGTGGTTTCTAATCAGTTCAGTAGTGGAGTAGTCAGGCATATCTTCGTCGAGGTCCAGCTTGACCCGGTCGTAGAGGCTTCTGTAGTCAGCGAGATGGCGCTCATGGAGGCGTTCGTAGCCTTTTTCTGTAGCCGATGCAACGCGTCGGCTCACCTTGGCTGCGATGGATGTCGAGTCGCCCGAGGTGTAGGTTGGCGAATTGATGTCGTAGTTGGTGGCTGCTGACAGGATAATGGTGGTCGCGTCTGCGTTTTCAATCTTTAGTTTGTTGCCTTTGGGGGTTACGGTGCCTCTGTCGGCTATAACGGCTACGCGCGCTCCGTAGGAGAGCAAATCGAGCTTGCCGCCTGTGGTCAGATTGTTGCCGTCGGCGATTGTCGGTGCGTCGCGTCCCTCGTCGAGTGATAGCATAAACGAGAGGCGTCCGGTAAATCCGGGAGTTGTAAGACGCATTACGACAACACTGTCGGGATTGCTTGCGAAGTATTCGCGGCGATACCTTACCCCGTCGGCTTCATAGTCGACTATTGCTATGGCATCGTCGAGGCTAAGGGTGCGCCTATAATTCCTTACGGTTGTGGTGTCGGTATTGAATTCAATGAAGATGTCGCCGAAATTTTGGTAAGCACCGCGATGGGTGGTGTCGCCGGTCCATAGTGTCTTCTCGTTGAACTGGATTTGTTCGCGTGGTACACTTCCGAAAATCATGGCGCCCATCTCTCCGTTGCCTATGGGGAGGGCAGAGGTCATCCATTCTGTGGCTGGACGATTATATTGGAGCGTCATGGGCGGTTGCGCTGCGAAAGCGGCTGATGCTGCGAGAAGTGCACATCCAAGTATGGTCTGTTTATTCATATGTCGGGAGTTTTTTGTCAGTCGAGTATTTTGCCTGTTACGGAAAGTTCGGCCACGGCTCCGCGGCCTTCGAAGGCAATGCGGATGAACTGGGCATTTTCATTGCCTTTGCAATCGAGGGTGTAGGATTCGCGGATTCCGGGCGACTTGCTACTGTCGGCAATTGTAGCCCATGTCTCGCCGTCGAGCGATATTTCCACCTTGAAGTTCCAGCGGGCTGCTTCGGGGAAACGTATGGAAATCTGTTGCAGAATTAGTCCCTTTTCGGTGTCGAGGGTAAGATGCGGACGATGGTCGGAGGAGTCTGATTCCCACCAGGTTGTAGCGTCTCCGTCACCGGCAAGACCGGAGGCATGGCCTGAGAGCATGCTGGAGGCGAACATGGGGTTATTTTGCCCGAACGTAAGCAAAGCAACATCTTCTGATTCCGTGGGGTGGAAGCGGATATATTCGCGCAATTCGGGTTCGCGGTAGCTCGGGTCGATACCCCCTGCAAAGTCAATCTCGATGCGTGCCGGTTCAAGTCCGTCGGCGGTGGCTTCTACAATGGTGTGCCCCGAACGATAGGCTCTCATTTCTATGGCTGCTTTGCCGTCGAGGATGCGTATGTCGCTGTCGTTTGAGAATTTAATAGAACGCCCTGTAGGGAATTCCCCTGGGCCTGAGAGGATGTGTAGGGCGACGTCTGGGGAATTGGACAGCTCTCTCCCCTGGGCATCGAGTACCTCTACAAGCAGATGCACGTCGTCGGTGCCGTCTGCGCGCACGAAGTCGTCGGCCGACGAGGTAAGCCGCAGTTTGGAGGGCATGCCTTCTGCGGGCCATGCCGGCGGCTCCGTGCCGTTGAGGTAGTTGCGATACCAGTACCAGGCACGTTTGGGGATACGAAAATAGTCGACTATGCCCATTTTGCCCAGTTGCGCTCCGGCGATGCTGCCGTGGTCGAAACCACACCAGATTGACTGCCCTGCGCGCCAGGGGTGTCCACGCCACGCTTCATCGGCTTCGAGGCTACGCCATCCGGGGCTGTATTCACCGGGACGCTCGGCGGTTATACTTCCGTATTCCGACACCATCGAGGGGATTCCGGGATTTATGAAATCCTCGATTGTGGCTCCGTCGCCGTTATAGCCGGCCACATCGCCTATTCTGTCGATGCGCCCATCGCCCAGGGGGCGCTGCACACCCCCTACTCCGGCGGGACGTGTGGGGTCGAGCCGATGGCTTTTCGCCACCATGCGTCTAAGCAGATGGCGGACGCCGTCCATAGCCTCGGGCGCGGAGAAAAAGGCCTCGTTGCACATGCTCCATGCGATAATCGAAGGGTGGTTGCGGTGAATGCGGATCATTTCTGCAAGTTGCTGAAGGGCACTTTCCTCAAAAGCATTCTTATGGCGCGGGTCGATTGGGTAGGCGCCTGAATTCCAGTATCCGTCGGGCTTGAAGCCGCCTATCCCCCAGAGGGGAGCCTCTGACCACAGGAGGATGCCGAGGCTGTCGCACGCTTCCGAGAATGCGGGTGAATGGGGATAGTGCGACCCGCGGATAAAGTTGAAGCCTGCATCTTTCATCATCTTAACGTCGCGGAAGGCGGCAGCGTCGGTGACTGCATCGCCCCAGCCAGCGTGGTCCTGATGAACGTTTGCCCCCTGCAGATATAAATGGTTGCCATTAAGGAAGAAGCCGCGGTCGGGAGTCCACTCCGTACACCGGAATCCGAATCGTGTGGTGTCGCTGTCGATAAGCGTGTCACCACGATATAAATTGCTGACAAGACGATAGCGTACCGGCTTCTCCACCGACCATAGTTCCGGATTTTCTATCGGCGGAGTAGTTGCGCTGACGGTGCACGTGTCGCCGGGATTAACCGTCAGCTGGGTATCGACCTCTGCCAGAATGCGGACACCGTTGTCGCACACTATGTTGCGCAGCGTATAGCGCTCCGGCTGTTGTGAGGCGTTTACCACCTCTGTACTGATGGCTACGGGGGTGATTTTGCCGCCTGACCGCGCCAGGCCGGGAGTAGAGACCGCCACGCCATAGCGGGGAATATAGCCCTGATTTTTCACCGTGAGGCGAACGTTGCGGTAGATTCCGCCGCTGAAAGTGTGTTCGCCGGCGCGAGGCGCAACGTCAGGATGCCAGATGTTGTTTACCCTCACTGCCATGAGATTGTTGCCCTCGGTGATGGCGTCGGTTATGTCGATCTCGAACCCCGTATAGCCTCCTACATGATGCCCCAACGGCTGACCGTTGACAAACACTTCAGCTTCCTGAAACACACCGTCGAATTCAAGAATTATGCGTGAATCGTCCGGTTTATGAGCGATATTGAAACGTTTTCGATACCATCCGTAGCCCACATAGAAGTCACGCGACATAAAATACGGAATGCTGAATGAGTGAGGAATACCTGTCAGACTCCATCTGCTGTCATCGAAATCAGTAGCTTCAGCGCCCGGATGGTCGCCACGGAGATAACGCCACCCGCCGTTGAAATTAGATGTTTCGCGTGCATTCAGACTGAACGCCGTAGCTATCACCAGCAGTACCGGTATAATTGCTCTGAGGGATTTATTCATGGTGTTAGATTGTGATACTTTTGTATAATGCAAAATTAATACCATGAAATCTCAGTGAAAAGAGATAACATCGCGAAAGAATGGAACTTTATCGATTTTCATTATCAATTCAATAGATTTTTTAGTCGCGGAATCGGAATACACCATGGTGACGCTGTAGAGTGCAAGCAGAGGGGCTTCCTGCGACGAAATTTACCTACTTGCAGTCGCTTGCACCGGTAACCCGGATGGTCTGCCGGAGGCTGTCGGTGTTGATTTCCACATTCAGTGGGAGCGCGTAATCTTCCCACCCCGGAAAAAGGAGCGTGGAGGCAATGAAAAATCGCGATAAAATGGCGGGAACCCGTAACGCCGGCATGGGATTATAATTGGACGGCTTTCTGGCCGAGAGGGTTAAGGATGTGGATGAGGAGGTCGAGGAAGAGGGCGTATGGATCCTGGCGCGAGCCGTTGCCCTTCGAGGCGCCGTCGAAGCGGCGGATAAGGTCTATGATTTCGATTGTCTGCCATGGGCCGTAGTGCTGCATGGCTGCTTTTACATCCTTGAGTTGCCATGGGGAGCGGAACCCGAGTTCGGCCATAATGCCGCGCTCGGAGCGGTCGGAGGCGTAGTAGGCGCCGAGAACGTTGGCGAAGAGGTTGAAAATAAGCGGAGCAATCATCTGTACGGGGTGCGCTTTGGGATTGCCGCGGAAGTTATAGTAGATTTTCAGCGTGCGCTCCACGTCGCGGTTTGCAATGGCTGAGATAAGTTCGAATGAGTTGTATTCCTTCGATACGCCGATGTTGCGCTCCACGGCCTCGGGGGTTATGGCCGCTCCTGCGCCGAGCGATACGGTGAGCTTGTCGACCTCGTTGTAGAGGCGCGAAAGATCCGTCCCGACGAATTCGCAGAGCATGTTGAGAGCCTTTGGCTCTACCGACAACCCTTTCTCCTTGATGAAGTCGGCTACTACGGTGCCGACGGTGCGGTCGTTGAGTTTCACCGACTCGAAAGCCACGCCGCCCGAAGCTCTCAGGGCCTTCAGGAAGTCGGCTCCGGCAGCTTTCTTGCCTCTGCAGCAGAGACACAACACGGTGGAGGGGTTGGGGTTGGCGGCATATCCGGCCAGCGCGTTCAGGAAATTGGCGCCGGCCGTCTGCACTTCCTTCACGATTACAACCTGTCGGCCGAACATCGACATGCGTTTGGCGGCATTCTCCACCTGCTTGGGCGAGTCGAGCTCCGGTGCATAGAGAATTGTCAGGTCGAAATCACGGTCGGATTCCGGCACGAGCTCCTCGAACATCCGCGCGAGCGTGTCGATATAATATCCCTCCTCGCCGTGGAGCAGATATACCGGGGCGGGGCGGTTGGCGCGCAGATCGCGGCATATGGAAAGAAACGAAGGACTTTCAGCCATAGGAATCAGTCGGTTCGGCATCGGCGCTACAGTGCCTCGGAGGTAGTGCGCCCGACGCCATATTGTTTCAGCGGATTTTAATTTGTAAATTTACAACGAAATTTCGTATCTGCCAACCGCTCGGAGCCGATTAACACCCTTCAACTTTTTCATCCCCGTTCGGGCTGCGTTTCAATCCTCAATAATCCTGACTGCCAATGGCCGCAGAATTCAACCCTCAGACCCTCCTGGAGGCCGCCCGACGATTCGGGCGACTCAATCTCCCGCCTGTGGAGCTTTGCATCGCACGCGAGTCCGACGGTGTTGTTCGCGTCCACGACCGTCTGCGCGGCTATTCTGTAGCGCTTACGCCCGAGGAGTGGGTGCGTCAGCATTTCGTGGAGATGCTGATAGCAAAGCTCGGCTATCCTCCGGCCATGATGGCCAATGAAGTAGGTGTGGAGCTCAACGGCACTTCAAAGCGCTGCGATACAGTGGTTTACAGTCCCCGCGGACTCCGGCCGCTTGCGATAGTCGAATATAAGGCGCCATCAATCAGGCTGACCCAGAAGGTTTTCGACCAGATCGTGCGCTACAACATGGTGCTCCGCGTGCCCTGGCTTATAGTATCCAACGGTCTGCGCCATTACTGCTGCCGCGTGGACTACGACGGCCGCCGCGTCGCCTTCCTCCCCGACCTCCCCACATACGTCGACCTCGAATCATGAAAAAAGATCTTAGATATAGAATAATTAAGGCGATGGCCCATACGGCCATCGCCTTAATTATGAATTGTATTGATTGTCAGGGGGAATCAGAGGTCATAGACTACGGTTACAACGCTCTTGGCGGGGATGGTTACAACATCCTTCACGCGCACATTTGCGGGGGTGAGCTTGTTGTCGGCGTTGGTGGTGTAGGTCTTGATCGACATAATCTGGTCGCGGCCTTCAAACTCGTCCTGCAGATAGAAAGTGCCTTCGGTATTGTTGGTGTATACCGATACGAGGCGGGTGTTGTCGGGCGAGAGGTAGCTCGAACCGAAGAACTGGGCGGATTCGTTGGCTACTTTGGCGTCGACGCGCACGTAGCCCGGACGGATGCAGAGCGAATAGTTGCCGAGCACCCAGAGGTTGGTGGTGGGATTGTAAGTGCCGTCGCCGTCGGTATAGTCGGCTCCGTCGGGCACGAGTCCGATGAGGATGAAGCGGTTACGGTGTGAAGCGTTCACACCGTCCATCGATGTCCAGAAGCTCCAGGAGGTTACATTGGCCAGTGTGAGGTCGTTGTGGATCACGCGGCTCATGTGGATGGAAACGTCCATCTCCTCGAAATTGCTGTAGCCGGGGAATTCGTCGGTGGCATACTGGTCGTTGCCGAGCATCGACCATTCGGTCTGCCAGACGTCGGCACCATACTGTGCGGCTGCGGAAGCAACCTGGCTGCGCACGTTGCGCATGTCGTTCCAGTTGTAGTCGGTCCAGTAGCTGTGGGCGCACACGAGGTTGTTCTTCAAGTGGGCGAGGTCGCCGATGTAGTTGGCGCCGCCGGCGGTGAAATAGTTGCTGAGGATGTTGTCGCTGGAGTAGAGCTCGGTCCAGTTGGCGGCTTCACCGGGAAGAATATTCACATCAATGCCTTTGTTGGTGAGTGCTTTGTCGAGTTCGCGCACAAGCTGCACCTGCTGGGCCACGCTCCAGCCGGAGCCTTCCTGCGAGGCGTTTCCGTCGCTGCCGGCGGCCCAGTCGTACTGAGGCTCGTTGAACGGCGAGATATGGGTCACGTTGTAGCCTTCGGCCTTGAAGTGGGCAGCGACTTCGGCCATGTAGTCGGCAAACGCAGCATAGTTGGCGGGGCGCAGATTGGCGTTTTTAGCGCCACGGGCCGAGAACGCCTTGCGGTTGTAGGTATACTGCACAAGGGGAGAGTTGGAGAAGAGCACGAAGCTTTCCACTCCCATGTCGCGGGCTTTCTGCATGAAGAACTGTTGGCCTTCGCATTTGCTCCAGTCGTAGTCGGTGGTGCCGGTGCGGAAGCTTTCGGCGCGGCGGTTTGCCGTAATCTTGGAGTCGGCCCCCTGCTCGTAGGAGCCGGCACCGAGGTTTACGCGCCACATTGATAGGCCGATACCGCGGGTTGTGGCTCCGGAGGCCGACTGGTCGAAGAGCAGGGTGGCGATTTCGTCGCGGCAACTCGTCCAGTTCTTGCCTACGAATGCGGGAGCCCAGCAGTCGCTGGCGCCGAAGCCGGCGATGGTCTGATATGTGGTGTTGCGGTCGATTGTTACCTCGGCTTTTACGGCGCCTGCGGGAATCTCGGGACCCTCCTCGGTTTTTCCGGGGTCCTCGGTTCCGCCTTTTGGCGGTATGTAGTTGGCGAATGTGGGATCATCCTTTTCGCAGCTTGCGAGGGTGAGCGCGGCCAGGCCAATCAGAAGATATTTCGAGATTTTCATTATTTTGAATAAATCTGAAGAGTTTATTTAATTGAATTATAGGGTTTCCCCAACAATGCAGGGGCATTGCCTTGCGATTCATCGCTTTTAGTCGGCATGGAACAGATGCCCAAGGCATCCCCCTGCATTGTTTATGGTTCTCAGACCATGATCTACGGGCTGGAGGGATTACCAGCCGGGATTCTGCTGGATGGATCCGTGGGAACGTTCGATTTCCACCAGCGGGATGGGCCATAGGCGGTCGCGGTCGTCGCGGTAGTTGATACCGCTGTTGGAGGCTTCGCGCTGGTTCTCCCATTCGTCGGGGTCGGCGGTCTCCTGATTGGTATTCCAGAGCACGAAGCGGCCCTGAGGCCCCATTATGTTTGCGATGGCGTAGTTGCCGTTGTCTTCTTTCCAGCGACGGATGTCGAAGAGGCGGTGGAACTCGCCGGCCAGCTCAAGCTGACGCTCCAGGCGTATGATGTCGCGGAGCTCGGTGCCGGTCTTACCGTTGACGCCCGAGAGGAATACGCGGGTGCGCACGCGGCTTACCAGCGGAGCGGCCTGTCCGTCGAGCCCCTGCTCGTTGAGGGCTTCGGCGTAGAGCAGAAGCACGTCGGAGTAGCGGAGGATGGGCCAGTTGATCGGGCTGTGTACCTGGTCGTATTTGTCGCCACGCTGAGCGAGCGGGCAGTAGTATTTGCGGAATACACGCGGCGATTTCTGGGCCGAGGGGTCGATGAAGTAGGAGCCGTCCTCGTTGAGGTCGCCCTGCTTTTCTACGAGCTGAGCGAAAGCTTCGGGAGTCTCGCCTGCAATCTCGGTGTCGCCCTTGCGGATGATGGTCCAGCGCAGGCGCTCGGTATCGCCGGCCTGCAGGAAGAGGTTCTCAAGATAGGCCGATGGGATGCCCCATGCCCATCCGTCCTGGTCGCCGACGCCACGTGGACCGGCAACGGTGGAGAGCGGGCAGCCTACGTTGTAGGCAGCGTCGTAAGTGTGCTGGGCCTCGAATACGGATTCAATGCCGTTTTTGTTGGCTGGGTTGAAGTTGTCGCCAAACGAGGGGTTGAGATCGTATTCGCCTTCGCGCACGAGCAGTCCGAGTGTGTCGGAAGCCTGTTTCCATTTACCCTGGAATACGAGAGCCTTGCCGTAGAGGCCGAGGGCTGCGCCGCGGGTGGCATGACCAATTTCGGCGGCTCCGAGAGCGCTTTTCTGAGGCAGATTGCGAATAGCGTAGCGGAAATCTTCGGCGATGTAGTCGTAAATCTCCTTTTCCGTAGAGCGGCCTTTGCCCTCGGCTTCTTCAGCCTCGTAGAGACGGTCGAGAAGTACGACACCGCCATAGAGCTTCACGAGCTCGAAGTAGAAGTAGCCGCGTAGGAAGCGGGCCTCGGCTATGAGCTGACGGCGCACCTTCTCGTCGATGATGATGTCTGCGTTTGTGATACGGTCGACTGCCACGTTGCAGTTGAGGATGGCTTTGTAGCGATACTGGTAGAAGTTGCTCGACGGTCCGTTCTCCTGGCCGTTGGGCATGTATTCCACGAGCTCGCGGTAGCCCGATTCCTGGGTGGTGTTGCCCTGCCACGCGTTGTCGGTGGCCATTTCCATCTGGAGCCAGGGGTTGTAGACCTGCCACCAGTCGTCGCAGGTAATAAAGTAGTAGCAGCCGTTCACGAAGTTGCGGCATTCTTCTTCGGTGGTGAAATAAATGTCGAGGTTCTGCTGACCGCGCGCGGGCTCGTCGAGGAAGTCGTTGCACGAACTCATCAGCATAGCAGCACCGATGGTTGCCAGTATTGATAGTTTTTTCATTGGTCTTAATTCGATTTTCCGGATTAGAAGTTGAAGTTAACACCGAAGAGGAACGTGCGCGGGTTGGGGTATGCGATGTTGTCGATACCGGTGTTGAGCACGTCGCCGTCGAGCGAGGGGCGCTCGGGGTCCATTCCGGAGTAGGAAGTGATAGTGAAGAGATTCTGGGCGGAAACGCTCAGGCGCAGTGTGGTTCCTCCCACGAGCTTTTTTGGGAATGTATAGCCGATCTGGAGGAGCTTGCAGCGGAAGAAGCTGCCGTCTTCTACAAACCAGTCGCTCTTGCGCGAGTAGTTGAGGTTGGAATCGTTGGAGCTCAGGCGGGGATATTCGTTGGAGGTACCTTCGCCGTGCCAGCATTTATCGAATGTTCCGGCGAAAACGTTTTCGCCGGCCACACCGCTGTAGCGGCTGCGGGTGCAGTTGTAGATGTCGTTGCCGAAGGTTCCGTAGAAGTTGGCGGTGAGGTCCCAGTTCTTCCATCCGAGCGACAGGTTGAGACCCATCATCACGTCGGGGTAGGGGTTGCCGATGTAGTCGCGGTCGCCGTCGTCGATCGAGCCGTTGCCGTTGAGGTCGAGGAAACGGATGTCGCCGGGCTGTGCGTTGGGCTGGATGAGGTTGCCGTGTTCGTCGGAGTGGGCGTAAACCTCGCTCCAGTTCTGGAACAGGCCGTCGGTTTTGTAGCCGAAGAAGCGGCCGATGAGTTCGCCGTCCTCAGAGCGGGTGTAGTCGCCGGAGATGGGGCCGTCGCCGGTGAGTTTGACGGCCTTGTTGCGTACGCCGGAGAGGTTTACACCTACTTCATAGCGCCAGTCGCCCACGCGGTCGCGCCAGCTGATGCCGAGTTCCCAGCCGGTGGCTTCCATTTCACCGATGTTCATCGTAACGGCCGAGAGCCATGCGGGATAACCCATCCACATGTAGTTCTGCTTGGAGTAGAGCATGTCGTGAGATTTCTTCTTGTAGAAGTCGGCGGTGAGGCTCAGTCGGGAGTTGAAGAGCATGGCGTCGATGCCGACGTTGTAGTCCTCCACGGTTTCCCATTTGAGGTTGGGGTTGCCGATTGAGCCGATGGTGGTGCCGGGCACGCGTACGCCGCCGAGCACGATATTGTTGGAGCCGACAAGGCTCTGGTAGGCGGAGTTGGCGATAGCCTGGTTGCCGACCTTACCCCAGCCGGCGCGAATCTTGAGGTTGTCGAGCCAGGAGATATCCTTCATGAATTCCTCCTCGCTGATGCGCCATGCACCGGAAACGGCGGGGAATGTAGCGTATTTGTTGCCTTCGCTGAAGCGGCTGGAACCGTCGACGCGTACGCTGGCTGTGATGTAGTAACGCTGGTTGAAGTTGTACATCACGCGGCCGAGGTAGCTGACCAGGGAGTTGTAGCTGGTGTCGCCGTAGCCATACTGCTCGCCGGTACCGGCGTTGACCTCGCGGAGGGTCTCCTCGTCGGAGGGGATGTCCTCGCGGCGGGCCTCCACGTTCCAGTAGCCGAAGCGCTCGGCTGTGAAGCCTGCCATCACGTTGATGTTGTGCTTCTCGGCGATGGTGGTCATGTAGTTGATGGTATTTGTCCAGTTCCAGTCGACGTTTTCATACATGCGGCGCGAGGCGGAGCTTACGGTGGTCTGCTCGAGGGCATCGAGGCTGAATACGGGCGAGTAGGAGTCCTTGCGGGTAACCACGCCGTTGAGGCCGAACTGAGTGCGGATGGTCAGCCCCTTTATTGGCACAATCTGGAGGTAGGGGTTGAGGAGCACGCCGTAGTTGCGCGATTTGCCTGCGGGGCGGGCGAGCGATGCGGCGGGGTTCCATACCTGGTTGTTGTAGCTGCGCTGGTAGTCGTTGTAGTGGTTGTCGGTGAAGTTGCCGGGGTTCTTGAACACCGGGGTTGTGGGATCCATGCCCATAGCGGAGCCGAAGAGGTTGGGGGTATCTTCCCACGATTCGGTGCGCGGAGCGATCTGCAGGCCTGCCTGAACGTATTTCGAGAACTTGTACTCGGTGTTGAGGTTGATGGTGAGTTTGTCCCAGTAGCCTACGTCGTACTGCGAGTTGTTGCGGAAATAGCCTACGGAAGCTGCGAAGGTGTATTTGTCGTTACCGCCGCTGATGCCGAGCTGATAGTTCTGCACGAGGGCTGTCTTGTTGATTACGGTGTCCCACCAGTCGGTCTCCACGTTCTGGCCTTCGGGGGTATTCCAGGGAGCGACGCGGCCGTCGTTGGTATAGCGGGCGAAGAACACCTGCTTGTATTCGTCGGCGCCGGCCATGTCGGGTTTCTTGAGGGTCTCGAAGCCGATGTTGGCCGAGAAGTTCACGTTGATTTTGCCTGCGGCGCCCTTCTTTGTGGTGATGAGGATAACGCCGTTGGAGCCGCGGGTACCGTAGATGGCGGCGGCGGAAGCGTCCTTGAGCACCTCCATTGATTCGATGTCGTTGGGGTTGAGGAAGTTGATTTCAGTGCCGACGGGCATACCGTCGACCACGTAGAGCGGGCTGGAACCGTTGACGGTAGTCACACCGCGGATAATAACCTTAGGCTGCACGCCGGGGCCGCCGCCTGAGGCAATCTGAACGCCGTTGACCTTACCCTGAAGGGCGTCCATGGCGTTGCCGGTGGTCATTTCGGTTATGTCCTCGCCTTTGACGGTGGAGATGGAGCTGGTAAGGTCGGAGCGCTTAACCTGGCCGTAGCCGACCACGACCACTTCGTCGAGAACGTTGGAATTTTCCTTGAGGACAACGTTTACGACGGAGCCTGTAACTTTCACTTCCTGTGTCTCCATTCCGACGTACGATACCACGAGCGTCTGGCCCGTTTCAGCCTGAATGGAATAATTGCCGTCGATATCGGTGCTGGCTCCCTTGGCGGTGCCTTTCACCAGAACGGTTGCCCCGATAAGGGGCTCATTGTCGGCAGCTGAGGTGACGACGCCGGTGACGGTGGTCTGTGCCCAGGCGCTCACGCATGCAAACAGCGCTGCAAACAGCAAAAATATATTTTTCATTTGTAGGTATTCTCTGTAAGGTGATGTTGCGAATTAGTTGGCTGGAACAAGGCGGCAGTCCTCGGTGTGCATGTCGACCTCGAAGATGTAGTTGCCTGTGCGCTTGATGTTAGGCTTGAACCATGTGTCCTGCACGAAGTTGTTCTTGTAGCCCGACTGGTTGTTCCATTTATCCTTGGTGAATCCGGGCACCATGCCGTACTTCTGGTTGAAGAAGGCATCGTTGCCCTTGAACTGGGGATTGTCGTCGAACCACATTCCGAGATATTTGCACTTCTGGATGTTGGTCTCGTTGTCGGCGCGCCATTCGGTATAGCCCCACCAGCCGTTGTCGTGGTAGTTGGCGATAATGAAACTGAACTGGCCGGCCTCGAGTTTGAACGGCTCGGTGCGCCAGAGGTGAGGATTGTTTCTGTCGCGCTGGAGCGGAGCATACATGGCGTCGATCCAGGTCTCCACGCCGATATTCCAGGTACGCCAGTCGGCTTTGCTGATGTCTGCGCCCCATGCCTGCCACTGATTGAGGTGGTTGGCGCCGGGAGTCATGTTCTCCACGGGGTCGTGGGCATCGGCGAGCGAGTAGGTCTCGTAGCTGTATTCGCGCGTGAGCGTATTGAATGTGAAGTGGTAGTATACGCCGGCCTGGTCGAGGACGAATTTGTCGACGGAGTCGATGTCGTCGCCGAGGGTGTTGGGGTCGTCCTTAGCCGGGGCGAAGCATATGGGGGTGAAGTCGGTGTTCTGCGGGAGGAAGCAGATCTTCGTGCCGGCGGTGGCGTTGTAGTAGCGGGCCTCGTAGGTATAGGCGTCGATGTGGTCGATGAGCACGGGCACGCCGAATACGTCGCTGTTGAGGTCGCGGGCGTCCTCAACGTCGGCCAGATACATCTGCTCGAAGTCGGGAAGCTCCTGGACGTTGAACTGGGTGTGGTGGGTAATCACGTGGCCCATGGCGTCGGCTGCGAAGATGGCGAGGGTGTAAGTGCCTTCTTCGTCGGGAATCTGGAAAGCATTTTCGTAGGAGTAGGTGTTAGAGAGCTCGTCGCCGCCGAGGCCAATCAATTCAATCTTCTCGTTGGCAAAGTAGTTTTCCACCCAGCGAGTTTGCTGCTCATTAATCAAGGCGTTAATCTCTTCGTCGGTCATGTCAGATGTGTCGACAGTCTCAGCGGGCTTCTCCTCCCCTTCTTCGCCATCGGACTCACCTCCGAAACGCGGGGCTTCGCCTTTCATGAGACTCATATGGACTAAGGATAGCTTCTTGTTGTCTTCAATGGAGAATTTAACTTTCAGCATTGTGGGGTCTTTGATGAGCACGGTAAGTTCTTCGCCGGGCACTACGGTGAATGCGGGTGCGGCGAAATCGGCGTCCATCGTCACGAGAATGTTCTTCGAGACGGTGCGTCCGCCCACGTCGGTGACGGTAACGGTGATTGTGTGGCTCGGCTGTGTGATTTCCTCGCGGATGGGGTGGCTGTAGTCGAGCGAATAAGTGGTCTGCGGCTCGCCATAGATGGAAATCAGGTCGATGGTTTTGTTGAGATGGAGAGTGGGGCATACAAGGTCGACGGTAGCGATGCCGTCGGCATCGGCCAGCTCACCTTTCACATTGATTTTGTAGCCCTTGTCGGTGCGGATGTGATCGGTCTTGAGCTCCATCTTCGGAGCTGCACCGTCGACTTCCGGCCAAGAAACTTCGTCGTCGGAGCAACCGGCGAACGCAAGCAGCGCAATGCCGAGGCAAAGCTTGCTGAAGGCAAGATTCCTGTTCATGAAGATAGGTTTGGTATTGTTAAGGTAAAAGAAAAAATAGTCGTTTACGGCTTATGTTTCGGTCTGCAGGTCAAGCTGGAGCTAATGCGTCTACACGCGGGTAAGCCTTCGGCATGCCGCAATCGGCGGCGTCCGTCGGTTTCCGTAATGATATACAATGATATGACGCAACCCGACGCTATTCCCTCCGGAATGCGCCGTGGCGGGGTGTCAGCTCAATACATTGCAGGTAGGCATTAGATTCAGTTTTCCGGTGGCAAATTTATGAAACGGCAATAAAAATTGCAACATCTTTTGTTTTATTAACGCTTATTAACCCGGCGCTCTCTCATTAACCGCATATACCGCGTCTGTATAGGGGCAGACGGCAGTCGGGAGATTTCGTGCTGCCCATGAAAGGGGCGGCTGATGCCGCTATTGCGCGGTCAAGGGAATTTTGCTAAATTTGAAACGTTGAACCGACTGCGTAACCAGCCCATACATCCCGCCACCCCTTATGGCAGAACAGCAGCGACAATATATAGCCATCGACCTTAAGAGTTTCTATGCTTCGGTGGAATGCGTGGAGCGCGGGCTCAACCCGCTCGACGCATGCCTCGTGGTGGCCGATCCGACGCGTACCGACAAGACAATCTGTCTGGCCGTATCGCCGGCGCTTAAGGCAATGGGCATCGGGGGGCGGCCGAGGCTTTTCGAGGTGGAGCAGCGGCTTCGCGAGGTGAACCGCAGCCGCGGGCGCGCGGGTCGGTCGTTTTATGGTTCTGAACTTGCCCGGAGACCAGACCTGGCTGTAAGCTATATAATAGCGCCTCCGCGCATGGCGCTCTATATGGATTTCAGCACGCGCATCTACAGTATATATCTGAGGTATATAGCTCCGGAGGATATACATGTGTATTCAATCGACGAGGTTTTTATCGACGCCACACCGTATCTGCGCACGTACCGAATGTCGGCCCACGACCTGGCGATGCGCATGATGCGGGAGGTGCTTCGCGATACCGGTATCACTGCCACGGCCGGAATCGGCACAAACTTGTATCTCTGCAAGATAGCCATGGATATCAAGGCTAAGAAGATGGAGCCCGACGCCGACGGGGTCCGCATCGCCTACCTCGACGAGCATAGCTACCGGCGCGAGCTGTGGGACCACGAGCCGCTCACTGATTTCTGGCGCGTGGGGCGCGGCATAGCGCGCAAACTCGAACAGTACGGCATCCGCACCATGGGGCAGATAGCCCGCTACTCTATTGACCATGAGCCGCTTTTTTTCTCGCTCTTCGGAGTGAATGCCGAGCTGCTGATCGACCACGCGTGGGGATGGGAGCCTGTGACGATGCCGATGATAAAATCCTACCGGCCTGAGACACACTCGATAAGCAGCGGGCAGGTGCTAACGCGCCCATACAAATGGGCCGAGGCGCGCAATGTAGTGATGGAGATGATTGACTCGGTGGCGCTGGAGCTCGTAGACAAAGGTTTGGTCACCAATCAGATAGTATTACAGATAGGCTACGACACCGAGTCGCTGAGGAATCCGGCGATTGTCGCCACATACACCGGGCGTGTGGTGGCCGACCACTACGGGCGCCCCGTGCCGGCCCACGCCCACGGCTCGTCGAACATCGCGCATCCCACCTCGTCGGGCGATACGCTTACGGCCCACGTCACGGCGCTTTTCGACCGCATCGTAGACCGCAACCTGCTTGTGCGCCGTATCACCATCTGCGCCGCCCATCTGGTTGAGGAGCAGCCCTTCGAGCGTGCGCGGGCTGAGCGCCCCGTGCAGCTCGACCTCTTCACCGACTACGACGAACTGCGGCGCCGTGAAAAGGCCGAGCGCGAGAACCGTGAACGCGAGCGGCGCCGCCAGCAGGCAGTGCTTCGGATAAAGAAGACCTTCGGCAAAAACGCCATACTCAACGGCCGCAACTTCGGCGAAGGCGCCACCCAGCGCGAGCGCAACGGCCAGATCGGCGGCCACAAAGCATAGCCTGATGGCACGCGTGAATATCTTATGTACAGAGAATTACATGATTACAATGACATATTCAATGCGTGGTTTCGAGTGAGGTCGGGACGAATTTTTTTATTCAAAATATTTGGACTAACTTTGCAGCGCAAAAGCAGAATTACAGGATAAAGAGTTTTGTAATCCTCATCGAGGCAATCATAGCCGGAGAAGATGACTGGGTAAAACCGCCGTCTTATCCGGTATTTTTTTGCGGCTGATTATTAACCCATAAATGATTACCTCTATGAAGAGAGATTCACTCGACCTGGGGAAGATGAAAATCCCCGTACTTTTCAGAATATCTATATTCAATCCTGTTGCACATTCCGAATAAAAAGGCTATCTTTGCAACGGCGGTTACAGTAACGGCCGTTACTATAATATGGAATTCTACGACAGAGAAATAGAAACCGAGACATTACGACGCATCGAATCAACATCCAGAGAATACGCTCAGATGACAGTCATTACCGGACGAAGGCGTATCGGTAAGACAACGCTTATAAAACACGCTTACGAAGGCAAAAAGATGATATATTTCTTTGTGGCACGAAAGAGTGAGATGCTGTTGTGCCAGGAACTTTCCGACACAATGCGTGATGTGCTTGGCGAAGACTTGGGAGACTTTTCAAGTATGAGCCGACTGTTTGCATCGATTATGCAGATAGCAAAGCGACAGCATTTCACACTCGTTTTTGACGAATTCCAGAATTTCAAATATGTCAATGAAGCTTTTTTCAGCGAAATGCAGAATATCTGGGACAGCAACAAGAATGAGGCGCGGATAAATCTGGTGGTGTGTGGCTCGCTGTACTCAATGATGACGAAGATATTCGATGACAAAAAAGAACCGCTCTATGGCCGTACCACTTCCAGAATCCGTCTTCGTGAATTTCCACTGGCAACACTTCGTGAAATAATGCATGACAACAACCCGGATTACACACCCGATGATCTGCTTGCAATGTATATGATTACTGGAGGAGTCGCAAAATATGTGGAACAGCTCCACATGCAGAAGGCATTCACAAAAGACAGGATAATCGAGGCTGTGCTCTCATTCGGCTCCTATTTTATCGACGAGGGAAAGGAACTCTTGTCAGATGAGTTCGGCAAAGATTATGGGAATTACTTTTCCATTCTGTCGGCGATCGCCGGTGGGGTCAATGAACGCGGGGGAATCAAATCCTACACCGGAGTAGAAGCGGGAGGCTATCTTGACAAGCTGGAGAATACCTATGATCTTGTGTATCGCTACCGTCCCTATCTCGCAAGTGAGAATAGCCGCAATGTAAGATACGGTATCAAGGACAATTTCCTGAATTTCTGGTTCAGATTCATATATAAATACCGGAGTGCGGTGGAAATTGGGAATCTTGCCTATGTCAGGGAAAAGGTTCTTGCCGACTACCAGACATTCTCCGGGTGGATTCTTGAACGCTATTTCAGGCAGATGTACCGTGAGACGGGTCTCTATAATATTGTGACAAACTATTGGGAGAAAGACGGCAGCAATGAGATTGACCTTATCGCCGTCAACGAGGCCGCTCGTGAAATTGTAATCGGTGAAGTCAAGCGTAATCCACGCCGTATCGACCTGCATGGCCTGGAGCAAAAATCGAATAAAATCGTATCAAAACGCAACGGCTGGCACATCGGATATGCCGCTCTGTCTCTTGACGACATGGGGCACTGAAAGCAATTACAACACAATTAAAAAGCCGAAATATAAGAATCTATGAGCCATTATTGTCGGAAGTGCGAGAACCGTGAGCGCGGAGAGATTCCAGGATTGAAACCGAAATCGGTTTCGCAGGAAATCATCGGCTATGTGGAGCGGGAGATTATTCCGCGGTATGCAGCGTTCGACAAGGGGCATCGTGAGGACCACGTCCGCAAGGTTATCGAACAGAGTCTGAAGCTGGCGGAACATGAGCCGATGATGGATACCGATATGGTTTACGTCGTAGCGGCGTTCCACGACCTCGGGCTCGTAAACGGCAGGGAGAATCATCACAGGAACTCGCAAAGGATTCTTGAAGCCGACGAGTTTCTGAGGTTGCATTTCACTGCGAAGCAGATCCGGATAATGGGTGAGGCCGTCGAGGACCACCGCGCTTCCAACAGTCGGAAACCGCGTAGCGAATACGGACTGATAGTGGCAGAGGCCGACCGCATCATAGAACCGGAAACGATAATCCGCCGTGCAATTCAGTATGGGTTAGCCAACTATCCGCAGCTCGACAGAGCCGGACAATATCAACGTACATTCCAACACATTAACGCTAAATACGGGCCAGATGGCTATCTGAAAGTTTGGATTCCGTGGAGCGACAACGCCGATAACCTGAAAAAGATCCATATACTGCTCGCTGACAAAACCCGGTTCGACGAGCTTTTCAACCGGCTTTTCGATGAGGAATCTACTTCGGGATGACGGAGGCACGGTATTGTCCTGTAGTCGCAGCCATATTGACGAAATCAGGCATTTTTGCTGAATTGCGCAAATTTGGTAGTTTTGCAAGCAATAAGGATAAGGCTTATTCGCCCGATACTTGCTAAATTTTGCGCAAATAATACTCATAAACATTCTGATAAGATGAGACCAAATATAATCTGCCATATGATGTCGTCGGTCGACGGTCGCATTGACTGCGCAATGACCGAGAAAATCGACAATACCGACAATTATTATCAGGCACTTGACAGCCTGAAATTCGACGCTACGCTCGAGGGGCGCGTGAGCCGTCAGATGCACTATGCCCTTCCCGAGCCGTTCAAGGCGAAGGACATCACACCTGTCGGCGAGGAGAAATACTTCATCGCTCATCCGGCCGACCATTATGACGTTGCCGTGGATACCCATGGCTCGCTGATGTGGCCTGAGGATGCTTCCGCAGAGAATCTGCTCGTCATCACCGACGAGGCCTGTCCCCGGGAATATCACGACTATCTCACGGCCCATGGTATCTCATGGATTGCCTGCGGCAAGAACGGCATCGACTTCCCCAAGACGATGGAAATACTCGGCGAAAAGTTCGGAGTGAAGCGTCTCGGAGTCGTTGGCGGCGGACATATCAACGGAGCGTTTCTTCAGGCCGGGCTGCTTGACGAGGTAAGCCTCATGATTGGGGGCGGTATTGACGGACGCGAAGGAATGGCTGCCGTATTCGATGGCATAAAGAATCCCGATTATCCCACGACACTCCTGACTCTCAATAGTGTAGAGCGGGCAGGCAACACCGTCTGGCTAAGATACACCGTCGATAAAAAGTAAGTTTGCTCAGGACCGTTAAGATGTAGAAATTAAATTGCGTTTCCGCTGAAATCATCGGCTACATCGTCTAATATGCAGCCTAATGCAAGCGGCATATTCTCAATGCTCACCGGCTCGTTTGACCTTTTCTTCCGGTCGTTGCCCGGGTCGTCGTTTTTCATAATTATTTAGATTAAAATTATTTATGCAGGGAAAATTGAATCCTGCGCCCTCCCGACGTATGCACGAACTTTACGGTTCCTCGTCTTTTTCGAGGGAGGCTTCTGTCAGGCGGGCGGTTTCATCGATAGCCTCGTCGAGGCCGGAGAGTGCGGCAAACGCCGCGAATTGGCCGGCCCGAGCCTCAACCGGCATCGGCTTCCTCGACGTAATACCTTTATATTCCCATTCAATCAGTTCTTCCATAAATATCTTTCCGTTGCAATAAAATCTTTTCAAGACACACTCAGGCTTGTATTGTGTACGGCAAATACCCTCCGAGCATTCGCGTGTGGGCTTGAAGCGCATGATGGACAAAGACGGTCAAGCCATGTCGTAGCCATCAATCCCCATCGCAAAAATAACCATTTTCAGTGAAATCTCCTAATTGTATTTGGTCCGCACAAAGCAATCCATTACTTTACGACCATGCTGCATTTGCCGATGAATGCTGTTTTTTTTTGGAATTAGGGAGGTGAGAAGGGGGAATTTGGAGGTGAGGATGCGGTTTGTCGGAATTTTTATCTATCTTTGCGTAGACGTGCGCCGATGGGCGCGGGTTCCGCTAAAAAAGTACAAAATTCATTGCATGCAGAATATGAAGATAAATCTGAAAACTCTGGCTGTGGCGGTGCTGGCTCTTGCGGGCGCGTCGCAGGCGTGGGGCGAGATAGATCTTGCCTACTATTCGTCGCTCAACGGGCTTACCGGCGAGAAACTGAAAACGGCCATCCACACACTCGTTACCACCGACGTGAAGGTATACAGTTACGGTTCCGGAAAGGATAAGACGTGGTGGTGGTTTTACGAAACCGACCGCGACGAGAGCAACAACTCCGTAATCGACCGCTATTCCACCGACGTGCGCTACTACGGTAGCCGCGGCGATGCGGTGAGCGGGATGAATATCGAGCATTCCTTCCCGAAATCATGGTGGGGTGGTTCCTCCAACAATGCCTATAAGGACCTGTACAATCTTATGCCGAGCGAATCGAAAATCAACAGTTCAAAGTCGAACTACGCGATGGGCCTGGTGGTTTCCGGTTCGGGTGGCAACGGCTTTACAAAAGTGGGCACCGGCCCCGATGGTTTCAAGGTGTGGGAACCTGCTGACGAGTGGAAAGGGGCGTTCGCACGCGGATATATGTATATGGCCACTGCCTATCAGGATTTCACCTGGAGTGGCGAAGGCCTCAAAAGCCTTACCACCGGCGCATATCCCACGCTGAAGCAGTGGGCGTCGGAATTATATATGGAGTGGGCGCGGCAGTATAAGGTCGACGAAATCGAGGTGACGCGCAACGAGCGTGTCGGCGCACTGCAGAACAACCGCAATCCCTACGTCGACTTCCCCAATCTCATGGAATACGTATGGGGCGACTCGATCGGCAAGGCTTTCGACCCGCTGACTTCGGTGAAGTCCACGAAGTTTACCGGTACGCCCGATGAACCAACCGACGCACTCATCGATGCCAATTTCCAGACCGGTGCCAACGAATTTTCGGCTGTAAATGAGGTCAAGCCATCGGCCATATCAAATGTATGGAGACTCGACACGCAATACGGCTGGGTCGGTAAAGGTGCGACCGGAGGAGGAGGGGGAACGCCGCTGGTTAAACACGCCACTGACGCCACGCTCTACAGCCCGGAGGTCGACCTGACGTCGCGGAGAGCAGCTACGCTTACGTTCGAGCATGCGTTGAATTTCTGTACGGATCACGCCAAATACCTTTCTGTTTCTGTAATCGACGTCGCCACGGATATGGCAACGCCTCTGACGGTGCCGACGTGGCCGAGTGGTAAGAACTGGACTTTCGTGCAGTCGGGCTCCGTCGATCTCACTCCCTACTGTGGCAAGACGATTAAACTTGCTTTCCGCTACACCTCAGATACCGACGTAGCAGGCACGTGGGAAATCAAAACGCTGAAACTCACGGCCGTTGGTAAGACCGGAGGCGTTGAGACGGTGCCTGTCTACCTCCAGCCCGACGAAAAAGACAGCACGCTGCCCGTGGAATACTATTCCATTGACGGGCGTCGCATAAATCCCGAGGGCTACCACGGCATTGCCATCCGCCGCCAGGGATCGAAGACTACGAAAATCCGTCTTTAGCCTTTATTAAGGAATAACGGGAGCCGGAACGAATAATGTTAGGCAAATTTTGCGTATCTTTGTCAATCCGCAACCTTGGGCGCCTGATTGGAGGGCAGCCTACATGAATCGAAAACAATAAATTTATATAATCAGCTCATGAACAGCAAGAAGCTAACAATCGTGGCCGCAGCAGGCGCTCTGCTGCTTACGGGTTGCAGCAAGAAGCTCAACCAGTTTCAGGCCGACTATTTTTCCGTTAATCCCAATCCGCTCGAAGTGGTGGGCGATCGCGTTCCCGCTACGGTGACGGCTCGCGTCCCGGCAAAGTTCTTCGTAAAGAACGCGCAGGTGACCGTAACCCCCTATCTGTGTTTCGACGGTCAGGAGGTAGCCTCGCAGGCATATTCCTTTCAGGGAGAGAAGGTGCGCGGCAATGCCCCGGTAATCAGCTACGACAACGGCGGCACGGTGACCATCCCGGTGATGTATGCCTATCAGCCGGAGATGATGCGCAGCGAGCTTGAACTTGCGTTCGATGTACGCCAGGGCAACAAGCAGTATGTGCTTCCGCGCGTCAAGGTTGCCGACGGTGTGGTTGCCACGGCCGCTCTCGCCGATGCTTCGACCGTAACTCCCGCGCTGGCTCCCGACAAATTCCAGCGCATAATCAACGAAAAGTATAACGCCGATATCCACTTCCTCATCAATCAGGCCAACATCCGCGACGGCCAGCTTAAGTCCGACCAGATGCTCGCCCTCAATCAGCAGATCAAGGACGCCAGCGGCGACGCCAAAAAGGAGATCGAGGAGATAAACATCGCCTCGTATGCCTCGCCCGAAGGTTCGCTCGACATCAACACCCGTCTGGCCGAGAACCGCGAGAAGAATACTCAGGCCTACCTTAAGAATCAGCTGAAGAAGGATAATATCACTGAGTTCGGCGAACTGACCGCAAATTTCACGCCCGAGGACTGGGAGGGTTTCCAGAGCCTCGTGTCGAAGAGCGACATCCAGGACAAGGAGCTAATTCTCAGCGTTCTCTCCATGTATAAGGACCCCGAGCAGCGCGAGAAGGAGATCCGCAATCTCTCCAGCATCTTCGACCAGCTGGCCGACCAGATTCTGCCGCAGCTGCGTAAGAGCCGCATCACGGCTTCGATCAATGTGATAGGCAAGAGCGACCAGGAGATTCTCAGTCTTCTTTCCACCAACCCCAAGGAGCTGAGTGTCGACGAACTGCTGTACGCCGCCACGCTGACCGACAGCAACGCCGAGAAACAGAAAATCTACAACACTGCCGCCGAGCTTTATCCCAACGACTACCGCACGTACAACGACCTTGGTCTCACACAGTATGTGGGTGGCGACTACGATGCCGCCAAAGCCAACTTCGCCCGCGCAAGCCGTCTGGCCCCCAACGCAGCAGAGCCTCAGATGAACCTTGGTCTCGTATCGCTCCTCAACAAGGACTATCGTCAGGCCAACCAGAAGTTCGGGGCTGCCGCCGGTCTCGAAGAGCTTAACGACGCAATGGGTACCTACTACCTGATGACCGGCGACGCACCCGCCGCCGTGAAGGCCTTCGGCAATGCAAAGACCAACAACGCCGCTCTGGCCCAGCTGCTCGCAAAGGATTATAGCAAAGCAAAGTCGACGCTTGCCGGCATTACCGCCCCCAACGCCATGACCTACTACCTGACAGCAATTCTGGGCGCGCGCACCAACAACGACACGATGGTAAACAATAACCTCCGTCAGGCCGTTAAGCTCGACCGCTCGCTGGCTGCCAAGGCTGCCAAGGACATCGAGTTCCAGAACTTCAACATTTCGGCAATCCTCTGATTCTTCGAGGAAGCTGCAACGGACTCTCATACAGCGCTATGGTTTGTTTCATCGCGGCCGCATCGCTATTGCGGCCGCGAAGGAGCAAACCATAGTGACGTAACAGCTGACATATATCTTATCCCGACAGGGCAATCAAAAAGCAAGTTATGGCTCAACCCTCTTCCCGCCGTCCCGCCCCGCGCCGAAGCCGCCGACCGTCGGCTCCGCGCCGCACGGCTTCCGGACGCCGTAATCCTGAACATACCACCAGGCGTCTCGCCTACGTAATGGCGGTGGTCGTTATCGGTGTAATCGCGTGGCTCGTCGCCTCGGCAAAGCAGACCGACGGCGCGGAGCGTGTAGACGTGCCCGGGGGCTCGCTGCTTGCCGTGGCTGCCCCCAAGGATATTCCGCAGCAGATAATCGACTATTCCGGGATGACCGTATCGTTCAATTCCGAGACCCACGAGCCTAATTGGGTGGCCTGGGAACTTCTCGGGTCGGAGACCACTGGGTTGCATGCGCGTGAGTCGCAATTCTCCGTCGACGAGAATGTAAAGGGTTGTGCAACTCCGGCCGACTATCGTCGCAGCGGCTACGACCGTGGCCATATGGCGCCGGCCGGCGATATGAAATGGAGTCGCCAGAGCATGCGCGAGTCTTTTCTGATGACAAACATATGTCCGCAGGCGGGGGAACTGAATCGCGGTGCATGGCAGAAACTTGAGGAGAAATGTCGGCAAAGGGCCGAGGTCGACAGCGCGGTTATCATCGTGTGCGGACCGCTTTTCCGGAAAGGGGAGGCGGTGGAGCGCATCGGCGAGACCGGTGTGGCAGTGCCGCGGCAGTTCTTTAAAGTCGTACTTTCGCCGTATGCCGACCCTCCGGTGGCGATAGGATTCCTGATGCCCAACGGTCCCGTTGTAGGAGGAATGCAGCGCTGCGCCGTTCCGGTAGATTCAGTGGAGGCCGTCACCGGCTACGATTTTTTCGCCGCGTTGCCCGACGATGTGGAGGCCGCCGTGGAATCGCAATGCAATTTCGCGCGTTGGAGCCGTTCGCCTAAACCAAGAAAATAACCGAGCCGGTTGGGAAATGTAAGGATAATTGTAAAAGGGATAAACATTTTGTGTAAAGGAATATAGCATGACAATCTGCGCAATTTCCACTCCTCCGGGCATCGGAGGCATCGCCATAATTCGCATCAGTGGCCCTGAAGCCATCGCTATTGCTGACCGCGTGTGGCGCGGTAAAAGTCTCGGCGAGGCGGCTTCGCATACGGCTCATCTTGGCGTGATTGTAGACCCTTCCACCGGCAATGAGCTCGATCAGGCAGTTGCGACGTTATTCCGCGGACCACGCAGTTTCACGGGAGAGGATATTGTTGAATTTTCAGTTCATGGATCGCGATGGATTCAGACGGAACTTATTAATCTTTTGATTCGCAACGGCTGTCGGCTGGCTGATGCCGGCGAATTCACGCGTCGGGCGTTTACCAACGGACGCATAGACCTTGCCGAGGCTGAGGCGGTAGCCGACGTAATTGCGGCGGAATCTGAGGCAGCCAACCGCGTGGCGCAGCAGCAGTTGCGCGGCTCGTTCTCCCGATGCCTCGGCCGATTGCGCGACGGGCTCATAGAGCTTGCCTCACTTATCGAACTTGAACTGGATTTTGCAGAGGAACATGTGGAGTTTGCCGACCGCGGCCGTCTGCTCGCCCTCGCACGTGAAACACTTGCCACCGTAGACAGTCTTTCCGCATCGTTCGCCACCGGTCAGGCTATCAAAAACGGCATACCGGTGGCTATCGTAGGAGCTCCAAACGCAGGCAAGTCCTCCCTGCTCAATCTGCTGCTCCACGACGACCGGGCAATCGTGAGCGATATCCCCGGCACCACCCGCGACACCATTGAGGACACGACCGTCGTCGACGGCCTTTCTTTCCGCTTCATCGACACCGCCGGACTGCGACAAACCTCCGACGCTATCGAGAACCTCGGTATAGAGCGAACATGGACCGCAGTCAGCCGTGCCCGCATTGTATTGTGGGTTGTCGATTCCTCGTTGGAAAAAACGGAATGTAGGGGAGGGGAGAGGCCGGCGCCAACGGGTGGCTGTTCTTCCGATGCAGAAGAATTCGCCCGTGAACTTTCCAAAAGGCTTTCTGCCGATAGCGTCGTGATAGCGGTACTCAACAAGATCGACCTTATCCACCCAGGTGCGGTGCAGAAACTACTCGATTGCTACCGGCATCTTCCGGGGGTGAGTTCGGCCATCGCGATATCTGCCTCCACCGGAACAGGACACGACGCACTCCGCGCCCTCCTGCGCGCCAACGCCTTCGGACATCAAAACCCCTCCGCTGACGCATCTAATGAGAAGTCTTCCGCCAATACATCTCGGGGAAATCACCGTAATAATCCTTCGGAAATTGCCTCAGGCGATGCAGTCATCGTAACGAACGCACGCCATTATCAAGCCCTCCTGCACGCCTCCGACTCACTCCGCCGCGTAATCGACGGCCTCCAGACCACCCTCCCAGCCGACCTCATCGCCCAGGACGTCCGCGAGACCATCCACCACCTCTCCACCATCACCGGCGACATCACCACTCCCGACATCCTCTCCACCATCTTTTCCCGCTTCTGCATCGGGAAATGACTATATAGTTAGAAACGATTGCAATTTAGCATAATCTGTTAGTATGGCACTCTTTACGGGGTGCCATTTTTGTTGTCGCATTACTCGGTTTTTACCGTTTCTGCTCGATTTTACGCCCATTTTTGTATCCCGATTGTATCTCGTCACTCAATCGGGGCTGATTAGAATGTAAGGTTGTGGACGATTTGCACACTGTTGCACACCATTGCACGCCCTTGCACACTTTTAACAGAATATTAACAGAAATAAAAGCGTAAATCAATGAGTAGCACAATTGAAATCACAAAGAGTTGCGAGTGGTGTGGCAGCACTTTCATTGCTCGTAAATGCGCAACGCGATATTGTTCCAAGCGTTGTGCCGAACATGCCTACAAAGATGCCAAGCGAAAGGAGCATGTAGCGAAAGAACAGTCAAAGGCTAACAGTCCAAAGACAGTCGAGAGTAGCCCATTTCTCTCTCCTACTCAATGCGCCCGACTGTTAGGCGTAAGCAGAAGAAGTATCTACAATTATCTCGCGACAAACTCTATCCCCTGTTTCCAGTTCAAGGGGAAAACCCTTATCTGCAGGGAGAGCCTTAATGCTCTTTTCGATGGTTCGCACCTATACCAGTTGCGTCCGGCAAAAGAGAAGCAGCCGATAACGGAGTTCTATACCACCAAAGCAGTTCTTGATAAATTCGGTATCAGTAATTCATGGCTGTTCAAGGCTGCGAAAGAAAACAACTTTCCGAAAATTACCCAAC
>ERZ836877.82-NODE-82-length-145971-cov-11.032135_pt1 | contig 145971 bp, 118 predicted proteins | sample MGYA00519469_ERZ836877 | MGnify/ENA primary metagenome ERZ836877 (study PRJEB31850, sample SAMEA3708809) | human gut metagenome | biome: human gut; feature: human-associated habitat; material: faeces | place: China | collected 2014 ... | reverse complement strand
TACCAAGTCGGGACTAATTTTCTATTTTGCAATACGCACTTTACCGGAAGCTTACCGTAAGAGTATAAAACTCTACGTCCGATATTAATTGCATGGAGAAAGCCTTGTCTTGTCCAGTCGGCTAACGTAGGTAGTGATATACGTAATGTTTCTGCTGTTTCTTTACGTGTTAGAAGCCTTGCCTCATCACCACCCTGTTTTGCAGGCTTTAAAGACTCTATTTTGCTCTCTATTACATTAGAAAACATCTCTTGTAACTCTTGTAGAGTTACTCTTTCTAATATTATACCGTTTGACATAATCTTATAAATTTAAAATTATGCCACAAAGATCTAAGGTTTTAGATTTCCGTTTTTTCCGTTTTTTCCGTTATTCCCGTTCCGGAAACAAAAAAACAGAACAAATAAGATTAAATTGTTTCTTTTCTTCCTCTGATAAGCCATTAACGTCTTTATTGCAGACTGTTGTCAAATTACGTATTGTAACTCCATTTCTCTTATCTTCAATCTTCTCACAAACTGTAAAGCCAAAATATTCATAAAAGGATTTCAGACCTTGCGTATCTTTTTGAGATATAATGATACCTTTCGACTTCATAAATGCAAAAAGCTTCGCTAAGTAGTTCTTCTTTGAATATATACACATTCTGTCTTTAACGATACCCTCTTCTTCTAACCGCTTAATAAACGATTTTACATATTTGCAATATTCTTCCTTAAACAAATTTCTAAAAGCCTCTTTCTGATCTTGCTCTTGAATAGACTTATCATTTGAAACAGTTTCTTTCAAAGAAATCCAAGAACAAAAGCCATCCCCTGATTTTGATCTGCATTCTGATACAATTTTGTTAATGTTGATACCTTGTTCTTTCAAAATGTCAATTATAGGGATAAATACTTCAGGGATTATTTTTGCTTTAAATACTTTTTTGTTTCCTATTACTTGATTCAATTGTATATCCCACATCTTTTCTAACAATGCTTTAGCATAGATATTTAGATTTGTAGTTCGCATAAACAACAAATTTTCTTTAATACCTTCAATACAAGTATTCCGATAATTATTACACAATTGACCTAAATCGTTAGCTAATTGTATATTCCCTTCAAATGGTTTCTCTTTTTCACAGGTAGATGATTCATTCCTCAAACATTCATCTGCAGGTACTAACTCCCAATAAAAATGATTTATGTACTCTTCACCATATTTTTCTATTAAATAAAAAATGTTGTCGCAATAAGTTTGTATGTTTTTCATATTTTGATAATTATTTATACGTTATGACTATTATTGTTTTCTTCTTCGACTGAATTAAATTTCTGTGCAATTATATCAGCAGTTTCATCTTGCGTTAATTTGATATAATTGTTAAATATTTCTTCATTAGAATGTCCTGAAATACTTTTTAGCTCAAAACTATTAAGACGATCTTTTAAATATAAATCAGTAATTCCGCTACGTCTTGCTGTGTGACTACTCACTAGTTCATATCGAGGCCTAATAATATATCCTTTATCATCTCGTTTAAAAATAACCTCTCCACGTTCTTCTTTATCTCGTTCTTTCATGGTCAGAACTGTACGCTCCATTTCAGCCAAAGACGGTACTGTTAGAGAAAGATCTTTTAGAATTAGTTTGATATATCGATTTAAAATGACATCACTTATACGGGGTATTTGGTAATTGTATTTTTCCATTATTTGAATTAGGTTTTTATTCAAGATAGGTATTACAATGCTTTTCCGTGTCTTTTTCTGGACTAAACGAATAATTTTTGTTCTATTTTCTGTTTCTGCAAAATTATTGTATTCCAGACGACTATAATCACTAAAACGTTGACAAATATAACATCCGATAAGAAAGACATCTCGAACTTGATCTTTTAAACCATCTAATTTCATTTCATACAAAGCCTGTAATTCAATATCAGTCAGATATATTTCTTTTGCCTTATCTTTTTCCAGTACTTTCTTTTTGGTGAAAACTTTTAGTGCTGTAGAATTATTATGAAACCCTTGTTCCATTGCGTAGCCAACAATTGCTCGAAAACAAATAATATATTTATTGATTGTTGTTAACATGTATCCGCTTTCTTCCAAAGAAGAAATAAAACAATCTGCCAATGTTTTATCTATATCTTTCCATGTAAAAGGTTTTATTTTGTAAAAACGTTTAAAAACTTTCAGGAAACTATTCCATACTTTACATGTATTGGGACTATAGTTTTCTGACTTATATTTAATTTCTCCACTTTTAATACCCTTTACAAAATTCTCTAAATAGAGGACAATATTCTCTTTTCTAGCATTTTCTTCTTGCTTTTTAATGAGTTCTCTTTTTTGTTCCTCTAGGATTTCTTTTTCTTTTTGCAGGCGTAGACGTTCTCTTTCCTCTCTAAAAACAATATCCTCAACAGCCTCATCTATTTTAGCTTTCTCATAAATACCCTGTGAAATGAGATTGTCTATGGATAGGGAAATCTGATCCAACATTTCTTTTACTTTTTTACCTTCCTTAGTCTTGCCATACTCATTCCACTTATCGACATCTTTGTTAGCTCTGTTCCATTGTTGAATATCCACAGATACTTGAGTACAGACAATGATATTTAATTTAGGATTTCTTTTTTGTACTCTAAGATATACACTTGCATTGCCTTTGCTTTTTTGTGTACGTAAAAAATATTTGCCCATAACATATTTATTTATCAATTACATGGCAAATGTAGTTATAATTATTATTGATGCTACATTGATGCTACACTTTTTATTTCTATTTAGTCTTATATTATTTGATATTTTATATAAATAAATGATTACTAGCATTATATGAAAATATTGATAAAGTAAGAATAAACAAGATAAAGAAAAAAGTGGTGCTGGTGGCACCACTTGAAAATCAAGCAGTTACACTCGAAAGTAACTGCTTTTTTTATGTCTTTTTCGGTGGTTTTCCCCTTCAATTCAGAGGAATGGGATGAGATAGGAGGGAATATTTTGGTGAAAGCAACTGAACGAAGAAATTTTCTTCTTTCGTTGAATGTGTATATGAAAAGGGATTTAAAAAGATTGTATGTGATCATCGGGCGTTTGGATAAACTAAATATAAAGTATACAGCTGATGATGTTATTCGTTCGTTTCGAAATAAAATGGGGGAACAATCTTTTTTTAGTTTTATGAAAGAGATTATTATCCATCTGGAACAAATGGGAAAACTTCGTACGGCCGAAAACTATTCTTATACTTTAAATAGCTTTATGCAGTTTAGGCATTACGAAGATATATTTTTGTCGGAATTAGATTCTGATCTGATACAACTTTATGAAGCTTATCTTCTGAAAAAGGGTATCGTACGAAATACAAGTTCTTTCTATATGCGTATTCTCCGTGCGGTATATAATAGGGCTTTGGAAAAGAATCTTGTCGAACAGCAAAATCTTTTTAAGCATGTGTATACAGGGGTGGATAAAACTGTTAAGCGTGCCATATCATTATCAGCAATCAAAAGAATAAAACAATTGGATTTGTCGATGCAGCCTCATTTGGATTTTACCAGAGATATGTTTTTGTTTAGTTTTTATACCCGTGGAATGTCTTTTATTGATATGGCTTATCTGAAAAAGAATAATCTTCAGAATGGTTATTTGTTTTATCGTAGACGAAAGATCGGACAACAATTAGTTGTCAAATGGGAAAAGTGTATGCAGGAAATAGTTGATAAGTATTCAACTAGCGATCTTATTCCCTATCTTTTACCTATTCTTAAATATCCAGATCAGGATACTTATAAACTTTATAGAAATACCATGTCAAACATAAACCGATATTTGAAAGTTATTGCAAGACTGAGTGAAATATCGATACCTTTAAGTTTATATTGTGCTCGGCATTCATGGGCGAGTGCTGCAAAAGATAAGAATATTCCGATTTCGGTTATCAGTGAAGGGATGGGACATGATTCTGAGATTACTACTCAGATCTATCTGGCTTCTTTGGATAATTCTATAGTAGATAAAGCAAATGCGCAAATATTGGATGATTTGTAGAAATGAAATTGATTGATAAGTACTTTTGTTCCATAGAATTTATACGGGTGGAGACAACATAATTATAAATAGATTGTTCCTTTATAAGGAAAAAGATCGGAATCTATCTTTTAAAGACTCTTTATGAATTGTATTGAGTGGTTAAAAAATAAAAAACGATAATTATTTAATATGTTTTATAGCATAGTTGTAAAAATAACTATTTATCTTTGCATCGAAATAAGACAATAAGAGAGTTTAGGTTTATTTAGTATTAATCAGTCTCAGGCGTGAGGCATAAAAACCAAAATGGATATGAATGAAAAAAATGAACAAGTAACGAAAACATTAGAAATGTTGCGTTATCAGGTGAAACGTTATCAGGCAATGAAGAATGGTTTGATGTGCCAGATGTTGAATACACAGATTCGTCGTTTGGAAAATTCGTTGAATCTTTCTACAGTTGCAGGTAATTAATTACAAGGGTTATAATAGGTAAAGTTTAAAGATTTATGAGGGAATCTCTTGCCACCGGAAAGGTTGGTAAGAGATAAAGAGGTCGGGAGCTTTCGAGTGCAAAATGCGGCACGAAGGAAGATCCTTTTTTTATGTCTGTATTTTTCTGGAGATTTTTTGTAGCTTTGTCTCAAATTTAATCAATTACACAAATAAAATATGAAACAAAAAGCTGCTTTATTTTGCCTTTCCTTGTTTATGGGTACTTCTTTATGGGCAGAAAATGCCGAGAAAAAAGGAGTAGAATCAATCAATCGATTAACCGCCGAAGCTCATGTGGAATTTTTGGCGAGTGATGAGCTGCAAGGTCGTGAAGCCGGATTTCCCGGAAGTCGTATCGCTGGACATTATATTGTCTCTGTTTTGAAGTCGCTGGGTATTCAACCGGTAGGCGATTCATATTACCATCCGTTTGATGTCTATCATGCCGAGCGTCAGAAAAAAGGACAGCGATGGCAGGTTGAGCCGGATTCGATTGTAAAATTGAAGAATGAAGTACATCAGAAATTATCATTGAAAAATATTCTGGGAATGATTCCGGGTAAGAACTCGGATGAATATGTAATTGTGGGAGCTCATTATGATCATTTAGGTATTGATCCGATGTTGGACGGTGACCAGATCTATAACGGTGCAGACGACAATGCTTCTGGGGTGTCTGCTGTTTTACAGATTGCTAGGGCATTTTTGGCAACTGGGGAACAGCCGGAACGAAATGTGATCTTTGCTTTTTGGGATGGAGAAGAAAAAGGTCTGTTGGGATCACGTGCCTTTGTTCAAAGTTTTCCTGACATGAAAAAGGTAAAGGGATATTTGAACTTTGATATGATTGGACGGAATAGTGATGAATCAAATCCTGAGAATGTAGTTTACTTTTATACGGAATCACATCCGGCTTTTGGTGAGTGGCTGAAAGAAGATATACAAAAGTATGGATTAAAATTAAAGCCTGATTATCGTCCTTGGGATCGTCCGGTTGGAGGAAGTGATAATACTTCGTTTGCTAAGTTAGACATTCCTATTATTTGGTATCATACAAACGGACATCCGGATTATCATATGCCTACTGATCATTCCGAACGTATCAATTGGAATAAATTGGTGGATATTACGAAGGCTTCTTTCCTGAATATGTGGAATATGGCGAATGAAAAAACTTTCTAGTAATAAGGTTGAATAGAATTCGTTAGATTCGTTTTTAAAACTCGTTGGAATTAAAATTGATTCCAACGAGTTTTAAAAATGATAATCAGAATGATGATTTGAATAAGGATATCATTTGATTCCGTTTTCTTCCAGTAACCCTAAAAGTTTGACAAGGGCTGTTTCGGCAGCTGCCTCGATGTTTCCGCTTCTGTCGAAGGGGAAATGATGACAATCTGCTACTACCTGATTTTTATAGGCTGCTGCAATCCAAACTGTTCCTACTGGTTTTCCGGGAACAGCTCCGCCTGGACCTGCTATGCCTGAAGTAGCAACAGCGCAATCACAGTTTAAAACACGAATAGCGCCTAATGCCATTTGTTCGACGACAGGACGACTTACGGCTCCAAACTTTTCCAGATCGGCAGATGAAACACCCAATACTTGTTGCTTCTCTTCATTACAATACGAAACGATTCCTCCTTTGAAATAAGCAGAGCTTCCAGCCTGGCTCGTTATCTTGTGAGCAATTTTCCCACCAGTACAGCTTTCGGCGGTTCCCATTGAGAGTTGATGTTTCTGAAGCAATATGGCTAATTCTTCTACAATCATATTTGTACTCTTGAAAATGGAGCGGCATCCATCGGACAAAATTCTTTGTCCATGTATTTATAATATCCTGTAATAGCAACCATGGCTGCATTGTCGGTTGTAAAAGAGAACTTGGGAATGTGTACTTTCCAGCCATATCGTTTTGCATGATCAAGGAAGGCATCTCTCAAACCTGAATTGGCTGAAACGCCACCAGCAACAGCAACTTCTTTGATGTTTAAATCTTTGGCTGCCATTCGTAGTTTATGCATGAGTATGTCGATAACGGTTGCTTGAAGAGAAGCACATAAATCCTTTTTGTTCTTTTCAATAAAGTCCGGATCTTTCTGCAATTCATCTCTTAGCGTATAGAGGAATGACGTCTTTAGTCCGCTGAAACTATAATTGTAACCCGGAATATGCGGTTTACTGAAAGTAAAGGCTTTTGGATTCCCTTCGTTGGCAAGCCGGTTGACAATCGGACCTCCTGGGTATCCAAGTCCCATTACTTTGGCACATTTATCGAAAGCTTCACCGGCGGCATCATCAATGGTTTGTCCGATGACTTCCATGTCATTGTAAGCGTTTACTTTGATAATCTGAGAATTTCCTCCCGATACAAGCAGACATAAAAAAGGAAAAGAAGGAGCATGATTATCATCTTCACTTTCTTTAATGAAATGGGCTAAGACATGTGCCTGCAGGTGGTTTACCTCAATCATCGGAATACCTAACGCGGCAGAGAAACCTTTGGCAAATGAGGTTCCAACCAAAAGAGATCCCATTAATCCCGGACCACGGGTAAAAGCTATAGCATCAATTTGAGATTTGTCTATACCTGCTCTTTTGATCGCTTCCGAAACAACGGGAATAATATTTTGTTGGTGGGCACGCGAGGCTAATTCTGGAACTACACCACCGTATGCTTCATGTACGGCCTGACTGGCTATTACGTTAGATAACATAACACCGTCTCGAATGACAGAAGAAGAGGTATCGTCACATGAAGATTCGATACCAAGAATTGTTATACTCATATTCTCTTGTTTTTTTTGCAAAATAACGAAATCTATCGCGATATTGTTTTATTTTTGTCCTTAAATTTAATCGGAGGCGTTATTAAAGGACTAAAATACATAGTAATATTTTTGCTCTCGCTGGTTTGGATTCTCTATGTAGTGCCAAGCCTTTTGGTCAATATTCCGTTTGTGCAGAAAGAAATTGCAACGACGGCAACGCAAGAATTGTCTCATCGTTTGGGCGTGCCCGTGAAGATCGAACGCGTAGATATAGAGTGGTTCAATCGATTGGTGCTGGAAGGTTTATATTTGGAAGATCAACAAGGAAAGGTACTGTTTAAGGCCAATCATGTGGCTGCCGGGTTTGATATTTTACCTTTGTTTGAGGGACGACTGACTTTCAATACAGTTCGATTGTTTGGTCCGCATGTCCATTTAAGTAGAAAGACAGCTTCAGATCCGTTGAATTTAAAGTTTGTGATAGATGCTTTTGCTTCAAAAGACACGCTGCCCAAAAAGAAATTGGATATCGACTTGCGGTTTAATACAGTCCTGATTCGTCAGGGACATTTTAGCTATGACGTGGAAGACGTTCCTGCGACTCCCGGGAAATTTAATGCCAAGCATGTAGATGTTCGTGATTTGAGTGCCAAGATCTCATTAAAGGCATTGAGGAAAGATAGTATCCATGCGCAAATAAAGAAGTTGTCTTTAACCGAAGGTTCCGGTTTCTCGTTGGATCGACTTTCGTTATCAGTCGTAGGAAATTCAGACAGTATTCATGTGAAGGATTTTAAGATCGCTTTGCCTCAAACTGATTTGCGGATATCAGAAGCTAAGGTGGATTTGACGGAAGTAGATAGTACTGCTTCTAATTTTATCGATAAGGCAGATCTGTCTTTACGGATTGCTCCCTCTCATGTTCGTCTTCAAGATTTATCGGCATTTGTTCCTGCTTTTCGGAATTTTACGGATTCTATTGAAATCTATGCTCAGGCTGATGGGCATATCAATCATTTTGGTCTGAAGAATCTGACTTTGCGTTATGGTAAAAAGATGCTTCTGGTAGGAAAGATGGATTTGAAAGGTATTACTCATCCTCAGGAAGCTTATGTCTATGGACAAGTCAGCAAGATGTACATAACGACTGTTGGGTTGAATGATTTGTTGAATAACTTCAGTAAGGATAGGGTACTGCTTCCTTCTCCTTTTGTAAAGTTAGGGACAATCAATTTTTCAGGAGAAATTTCCGGTTTCTTTGATAATCTGGTGGCGTACGGTAAGTTATCAACTGCAGTTGGTTCTTTGCAGACGGATTTGATCTTTGGACGTAATCATGAGAAAAAAGTCGCTGCGTTCTTGAAAGGACGTGTTTTGACAGACGAATTGAATTTAGGAGAACTGCTTGGAGAAAAATCCCGGCTGGGAAAGGCTAAATGTGGAATCGAAATTGATGCCAAACGTCCAGAAGGTGGACATTTTGCAGGAAATATTCAAGCGAATGTAGAAAGACTGGACTATAAGGATTATACATATCAAGATATCCGATTAGCTGGAAACTTCAGACGGAATGCTTTTGATGGAAGTTTGCAAGTTGAAGATCCGAATGTATCGTTGTTAGTAAACGGACTTGTAGAGAGTAAACGAGAAAATACGGTGGTAAACCTGTCTATCGATCTGGAACACTTTAAGCCGGATAAACTTCATTTACTGGATAAATTTGAAGAACCTGATATTTCGTTTGCCCTGAATGCGGATTTTGTCGGGAATAATATTGATAATGTAGTTGGACGAATCGATGTGGATGATTTGTCGTTTAAGACACAACCAGATAGTTTCTATTTGAAGAAGTTGTCGGTCGAGGCGGGAACGGAGAATGGATTGCGTCAGTTAAAGATTGCTTCCGATTTGATTAATGGAGAAGTAAAAGGTGCTTATTCGTTTGGTACAATTGTACCCAGCTTTATGAATACCCTGAAAGGATATATTCCGGCATTGATTAATGCAAAACAAATGTCTGGGAAGTTCGATGCGAATGACTTTACCTTATTGTTGACCATCGAGAATACAGAGGCTTTAAGCCATACATTGAAATTGCCGGTCACCATGATTCAACCTGCGCGAATAGCCGGTTCTTATAATAACTCGTATAATAAGTTCCGTTTCGAGGCTTATTTACCCCAGTTCCAATTGGGAAGTTCCAACTTTGAAGGTGGTTATGTACATTGTAGTAATCCGGGAGAGAAGATGGATTTGGCTTTGAAAGCTACCCAATATAATGCGAAAGGTCTTCGGAATTATTTGGATTTACACTTGGATGCGAAGGATGATTGTGTGAATACATTCGTGAAGTGGAACAACAACAAAGAACGGCGTTTTAGTGCGGACTTATCGGCTACTACTTGCTTTGTGATGGAAGAGCCGGAAGAAGATGCTGCAGATTCCAAGCCGGTCTTAAGAACAGAAATAGCCTTGCATGAAACACCTCTAGTGATTAACGATACGACTTGGTTTGTTCGTCCTTCATCCGTGACTTTGCGGAAAGGGAAAATTGGTATCGATAATTTTGAAGTAGAACGTGGTTCGCAATATGTGCATCTGGATGGTACGGTATCTCAAGATGTAACAGATACCTTAAAATTGGATTTGAATAACTTCGAACTGGGATATATCTTTGATATCCTGAATATCGAGAATGTCAAATTTACCGGGAAAGCTACCGGCCAGTTTAATATTTGTGACCTTTACAGCAGCCGGATGCTAAGTACGGATTTGGTGATTCCTGATTTCTCTTTCAATGATGTACGGTTAGGCCGCCTCAATTTGTTTAGTGAATGGGACGATGCACAACGTGGTATTTTGATGTTGGGAAGTATCTATAAGAATGATTCAACGTGGACTGATGTAAGTGGATATATCTATCCGGTACGGACGCCAGAACGGGAACCCGGATTGTCTTTACATTTTGATGCTAACGACATTAATATTGCCTTCTTACAGCCTTTTATGGAGAAGATAGTTCAGCATGTGAAAGGACGGGGATTCGGAAAAATCCATCTTTTTGGTCCATTTAAGGCCTTGAACGTGGTAGGAGATGCTTATGTGGCTGATGGTGGTATGGGCATTGGTTTCTTAAATACTTATTATACATTCTCGGATTCCATTCATTTGGATACGACAAGTATCGAGATACGTAATCTGGCCTTTTACGATAAGTTTAATCATACCGGTCATGTGGATTTGCGAGTGAATCATGCTCATTTCAAGAACTTCGATTACCATGTCAATGTTCAGGCGAATAATATGTTGATGTATGATGTCCCTGAAAAACAGAATCCGCTGATTTATGGTCAGGTATATGGCACAGGAACAGCTGCGATTAATGGAAATGGACAGGTGACGAATTTCGATATCAACATGCAGAGTCGTCCCAATACTCATGTGTATCTCAATTTTATGGGTAATTCGACAGCTTCTGAATACGATTTCATCACTTTCGTTGATAAGAAGAAGTTACGCGAAGAGGCTTTGCTTCGTGAAGAGGCCGTGCGTGATTCAATTGCTGGAGAGTTGTTTGCCAGTGAGGAAGGATCAGATTTGCGCATGAACTTCCTGTTGGATATTACACCTGATGCCAATATTGAGCTGATTATTGATCCGAATGCCGGCGACCGTATCAAAGGTTATGGAAGCGGAAGTATGCAGATACAATACGGTACGCGCTCGGATGTCCGCATCTTTGGTAATTTCGGAATAGAGAGCGGTAACTACAACTTCAGTTTGCAGCAGTTGATCCATAAGGACTTTAAAATACGGGATGGCAGTATGATCAGTTTCAATGGCGACCCGTTTAATGCCAATCTGGACATCAATGCTATTTATAATGTAACAGCCAATCTGAGCGACCTCGACCAAAGCTTGGCTTTGGAGAGTGCTCGTACGAATGTTCCAGTCAACTGTGTGCTACAGTTGAACGGAATGTTACGTCAGCCCAGTATTTCGTTTGACCTTGAATTACCCGGTTCGAATGAAGAGCTGGAACGCCAGATGAAGAGTTTGATCGATACCGATGATATGATGACGCGTCAGATTATCTATCTTTTGGTTTTGAATAAATTCTATACGCCCGAATATACGGGTGCACAAAACTCGAACAATTTTACAGCTGTGGCTTCGTCTGCTTTGTCGTCTCAGATTTCCAGCTTGCTGAATAACATAACAGACAAAGTACAGATCGGAACGAACATTCGTGCCAGTGAGGATGGCATTACAGATACCGAAGTCGAGATGTTGCTTTCAAGTCAGCTTCTTAACAACCGGCTCATCTTTAACGGTAACTTCGGGTATAAGAACAACCCGACCCAAAAGAATGCCATTATCGGCGAGTTTGACCTGGAATATAAGCTGACCCGAAGCGGAGAGATTCGCCTGAAGGCTTACAATCACGCCAACGACATGTATCAGTACTTGAAACAAGCTCTTACAACACAAGGTGTGGGTATCATGTTTAAGAAAGACTTTACGCGTTTCTCGGAATTGTTCCAACGCCGGCGTCGTCTGTTGCCTCTTCCATTGCCTGCGGATACGGTATCCGTACCACTTGCGCCTAAAGATTCTGTCCGCTAAAAAGTATTCCGAAAAACGAGCAAAATGCAAGACAGCCTCTGTTTGGGGCCTTGCAAGTCGTGTAAAGTGTGATATAGACCTCTATATTGGACCTTGCACGACGTGCAAACCTCAAAATAGACCTCTAAATCGTTTCTCGCAGATGTGCAAAGTGTGAGAAAGACCTCTTTCTTGGATTTTGCACGTTTTTTGAAGTATATTTTATGCCTCTTTCATTTGGTATGCCTGCTTTACGGATAGGTTCGGATTCTTTTTTTACATTTGCAGCCGGAAAAATAAGATGGAAACAATGAGAAAATGGATTCTTTTGCTGGTTTGGATAGGAGCAGCTTGTACGGTAGGAGCACAGCTTGATGCAAAGCTGTATCGTTCGGAAACGACGATTGACTCAATGAATCAGGGAAAATGGCTGGTAGAAGTGGATAATATTACTTACTTCAAGGACAATGAATATGACGGCAAATTGCAGAAAGGCTATTCGTTACCCGGTTTCTGGTTGCAACCGAAGATGGTGTATTATCCTTTACCGAATGTTAAGTTGGAATTAGGTGCTCATTTATTACATTATTGGGGCGCGTTCAATTATCCTTATACGGCTTATCAAGGTATTGCAGAATGGGATAGTCCGACGTATCAGAAAGGATTTCATGCTTTGCCGTGGTTGCGGGCGCAAGTTGATTTAGGAAAATGGTCGCTTGTGTTTGGTGATATTTATGGAAAGAGTAATCATCGGCTGGTAGAGCCTTTGTACAGTTCGGAATTAAACTTGACAGCCGATCCGGAAGCTGGTTTGCAGGTTCTTTTCTCGTCTCGCCATTTTGATATGGATGTATGGTTGGACTGGCAAAGTTTTATCTTCCGTAATGATGTACATCAGGAAGCTTTCCTGCTTGGTTTGTCATCACGGCTTAAGCTGAATGAAGAAGAAAGTCCGTTTCATGCCTATATGCCTTTGCAAGTTATGGTACAGCATCGGGGAGGTGAGATTGATACGATTCATGTGAATTCAGTTCAGACATATCTATGTGGAGCAATAGGTGCTGGTGCTTATTGGAATCTTCCGCATCCGGTTGTCAAACGGGTAGGAGTGGAAGCCGATTTTGTCTATTCCTGGCATGAAACAGTCTTGAACTGGGGAAAAGGATATTATCTGAAAGCTTATACTGATCTGAAAGACTTGCGTATTAAGGCTGCGTGGTGGACAAATAACTACTATGTTCCGTTGTTGGCCAATCCATTCTTTAATACTATGTCTGTTGATGAACCGGGAACGATGTTTGATTCAACAGGGATGTTTTGCTTGGGCTTGGAATATGCCCGTCGGTTAGGAGCAGGAATCACATTGGGAGCTGATGCTGATTTCTATTTGCACAAGCAACACCGCCGGGCTGCATTAGGCGAAGACTGGAGTATCAGACCGATGAGCTACAGCTTTTCTGCCGGAGCTTATTTGCGGGTGAATCCGTCTATCTTGATCAAGCAATTCAAGAAAGAATAGGAGCTCAATTACCTATTTTCATGTTTTTTCAGAAATTCGCTTCAATATATTTGTAATAGTCGTTTATTCGCCTTATCTTGTAGCAAGAAATAAATGATATCAAATACTGAAGCGAATGATCTCTAATAATGGCATATTTAAAGTCGTCCACAATGATTTGCATCCTCAACCTGGTCGTTTGTTGATTTCAGAACCTTTCTTGCGTGACGCCTATTTCCAGCGTTCGGTTGTCTTGTTGGTCGAGCATTCAGGAGATACAGGATCAATGGGATTCATCCTGAATAAAAAGACGGAACTTACTATCAATATGCTGTTTCCTGAACTTGAACATCTGCCGGAAACCCCGATTTACCTGGGTGGTCCTGTTGCTTCGAACCGTTTGTTCTTTGTTCATTCATTGGGCAATGCGGTTATTCCGAATTCATTTCCTATTAACGATCACCTTTATTTTGATGGCGACTTTGATGCGTTGCGGGATTATATGCTTTCAGAACATAACTTTGCGGATAAGGTGAAGTTCTTCATCGGATATTCCGGTTGGGGAAAAGGACAGTTGAAGGATGAAATCAAGGCGAACTCTTGGGTCGTAGGACATTCCGACGATCAGCGGGTATTTGAAGATGCCGGTGAAGCATTCTGGAAATACACTGTTGTCAATTTGGGAGAACAGTACAAGCCTTGGATTCAATTTCCGAAAGACCCGTTCTTGAATTGATAACTTTTTACCTTGCGTTGATCCGTTGCAAGACCAAGACGTCTTTGTATCCTTCTGTTGTATGTAGCCAGTCTTTAAGGGTTCCTTGAATGCTAAATCCGCTTGTCAGGAATAATTGTAGACTGGCTTTGTTGTGTGCCGGAATGTGTACATATAATTGATGTAGCTTCAAGAATGAAAAGCTATATTCCAACATCAGGTTGAGTGCTCTTCTTCCTATTCCTTGATGCTGGTAATCGGGATCAATCAACATGCCCATGGCTGCCCGAATGTGATATGGATCGAAATTGAAGAGATCCATCATACCGGCAGCTTTCTGGTCTTTCTGGTGCTCAATGATGAGCCGCAGTTGCTTCAGGTCATAAATATCCCGGTGCGATTCGGCAATGTATTCCCGCAATACATATTTGGAAAAGGGAGCTAAAGTATCGCCTACTTCCCATAAGTCTGCATTGTTTTCCCATCGGTATAATACTTCCAAGTCTTCCGGCTCAATAGCTCTTAATTGGATCAGGTCGTCTCGTAGTAATGTCATGCTACAATTATTTTCCGGGTGAAACAAATAAATTATGTTCTCGATGGAAGATGTGATAAGTCATCTGCTTGTTTGGCATCAGATCCATGAGCAGGAACATCTGTTCGAAGCGGGTATCCGGATAAACAAATACAATATCGGTAAAACGTTTCATCTGGTTCTTCCGACAGATGGCTGCTGTGATTCGCTCTTCATTTAAGTCCCATAAGTTGATATGTTCACATGTTGGGAACTTTTGGGCGATTGTTCTCTTGGTCTCTTCCAATGATTCTTTCCGGCAAACAACCAATATGCGACGATGTCTGGGTGTAGCCAACTTTTTACCTTTTATATTACTGAGCGAAGCCAGACCGGCTCTGATCATAACAGCAGCTTTGACTGCTCCATTTAATAGCGGAGATGACTGAGCGTAATGTTTCCGATAGAAGATCAACATGGCTCCGTAAAACCGTTGGAGGAAACGATAGGATAACTTCTGCGTGCTTTCTCCTTTGTAATGCAACATCCGTTCCGGCATGTAGAAGTTTTTGTATCCTCCCTGAATAAAACGGTAGGAAAGATCAATGTCCTCGCCATACATGAAAAAGTCTTCGTCTAATAATCCGATCTTGTCGAGGGCTTCGTGACGCATTAACATGAAGGCACCGCAGAGAACATCCACTTCGTGTTGTTCGTCGGGTGAAAGATACGGTAAAGCATAGCTGGCATACTTCGGCGAGTTGGGAAACAGTTTGGATAATCCGAATAACTTACAGAATGAAACCCAAGGTGTCGGGAAGGAACGTTTACTCTCAGCCAGGAATATTCCATTGCCGTTAATCATCTTCAGTCCTAAGGCTCCGGTTTCGGGATGATCTTCCATAAAGAAGTAAAGACTTCGCAGGGATTCTTCGCCAATGACGGTATCGGGATTCAGTATCAAAACATATTCTCCTTTACAGATTCGGAGTGCCTGGTTGTTGGCTTTGGCGAAACCTACATTCTCAGTGTTTTCAATGAATGTAACTTCCGGAAACAACGGGCGCAGGTATTCAACAGACTGATCTGTCGAATGGTTATCCACTACATAAATATCTGTTTCGAGTCCTTGCGTGGCAGCCCGTACTGAATACAGACACTGTTGCAGGAAATATTTGACATTATAATTGACAATAACAATAGATAACTGAGTCTCGTACATGCAGAAAACCGATTAATTAAAGTTTGATAGCATCATTGAAGCTGGTCCGGTTCAAGATAGAACGGCCCAAGGTTACTTCGTCGGCGTATTCGATTTCATCCCCAATGGAAACTCCACGGGCAATGACACTTATCTTTACATCGAATGGAGATAGCTTACGGTAGATGAAGAAATTGGTCGTATCTCCTTCCATTGTCGTACTCAAGGCCAGGATCACTTCTTTTACTTCTCCAGTCTTGACACGTTCTACCAGACTGTCTATTTGCAAGTCGCTGGGACCAATACCATCCATCGGAGAAATGATTCCGCCCAAGACATGATAAACTCCGCGAAACTGTCCGGTGTTTTCGATCGCCATGACTTCTTTAATGTTCTCCACTACGCATACCAATGAATGGTCGCGTGCCGGATTGGCACAGATTGAACAAATATCTTCGTCGCAGATGTTGTGGCAGACCCGGCAATATTTGATCTCACGCCGCAAGTCTACGATTGCTTTGGCAAAACTTTCTGCATACGGTACGTCCCGACGCAGAATATGTAAAGCCAGTCGAAGAGCCGTTTTCCGGCCGACTCCGGGTAAAGATGCCAGTTCATTGACGGCATTCTCCAATAAAGCAGAAGGATATTTGTTGTTCATGAATGGAAAACAGCTATAAATTGTATGAAAAATCAATCATTGCCGTATCCGTCATCATTCAGACGACACACGGCAATGATTGAGCAGGAAAGGATAATCTGCAAAGATTATTGTTTACCTTCCGTTGTAACTTCTTTGTTGATCTTCTTGATCAGACCCTGCAGCACAGCACCCGGACCTAATTCGATAAAGTGAGTAGCTCCATCAGCAATCATGTTCTGAACAGACTGAGTCCAGCGAACCGGAGCTGTCAGCTGAGCAATCAAATTAGCCTTGATGGTATCCGGACAAGTTTCACCTTTTGTACTTACGTTCTGATAAACCGGACAAGACGGTGCTTTGAATGAAGTAGCTTCGATGGCTGCAGCCAGTTCTGCGCGTGCCGGTTCCATTAACGGAGAATGGAAGGCTCCACCTACTTTCAGCTTCAAGGCGCGTTTAGCACCAGCAGCCAGCATCTTTTCGCAAGCAGCATCGATACCCGGAATTGTTCCTGAAATAACTAATTGTCCCGGGCAATTGTAATTGGCGCAAACTACTACTTCGTCTTGAATGCTTGCACAGATTTCTTCAACCTTTGCATCCGGCAAAGCCAATACAGCTGCCATTGTTGACGGTGTCTTTTCACAAGCTTTCTGCATTGCCATGGCTCGTTTTGAAACCAATACCAAACCATCTTCGAACGATAAAGCTCCGGCTGCAACCAATGCAGAGAATTCTCCTAAGGAATGACCTGCAGTCATATCCGGCTGGAACTCTTCGCCCAATGTTTTAGCCAGGATCACGGAGTGAAGGAAGATAGCAGGCTGAGTAACTTTCGTTTGTTTCAAATCTTCATCTGTACCTGCGAACATCAGATCCGTAATACGGAATCCCAGAATATCGTTCGCTTTTTCAAACATCTCTTTAGCAAGAGAATTGTTGTCGTACAGGTCTTTGCCCATACCTACAAACTGCGCGCCCTGACCGGGGAATACATACGCTTTCATGTTTCTTAATAATTTTCTAATTTTAGTTTTTTAAGACGGCACAAAGGTAATAAATTTCGAATAATGTGGGTATAATTCATTTCAAATAGTATCTTTGTGCCCGTTAAAGATTTATTAATAGATTATTTTTAATGTAATAATATCATGGACAATTTACTATTTATTGGAAATTTGGGAACAGGCGAAATCATTATTATCGCTTTAATTGTGCTTTTGTTGTTTGGTGGTAAGAAAATTCCTGAACTGATGAAAGGTCTGGGTAAGGGAGTGAAGAATTTTAAAGACGGCGTTAAGGGCTTAGAAGAAGATATCAAAGTTGACGATACGGAAAACAAAGGTAAGTAAGAAAGATGGAACAACAAGATGAAATGTCATTCTGGGATCACCTGGAAGAACTTCGTTGGACCTTATTTCGCATCATTGTAGCTCTATTTATCTTTGCTATTGCCGGTTTCTCGGTAATGCCGTGGTTGTTTGACAATGTGGTGACGGCTCCTTGTTATTCTGATTTTATTACGTACAGGGAAATGTGCAAGATCAGTTCGGTTCTTTCCGTTCTGCCTGATTTTTGCAATGATGATTTCCATGTGAATATTGTCAATATCAAGTTGGCGTCGCAGTTTTTTACCCACATGACGACTTCGTTCTGGCTGGCTCTTTTACTGACATTCCCGTATATGATGTACGAGATCTGGAAGTTTATCAGTCCGGCTTTGTATGAGAACGAAAAGAAAAACGTCCGCTGGGTATTTATGTGCGGTACAATCATGTTTTTCGTTGGTTGTGCTGTCGGTTACTTCCTGGTGTTTCCGATGACGCTTCGGTTTTTGGCTACTTATCAGTTGAGTGAAGCGATTGTCGAGCAAGTATCTTTGGATTCGTATATGGACAATTTCCTGATGCTTATTTTTGTGATGGGAATCGTCTTTGAGATGCCGCTCGTATCGTGGCTTTTGTCGCAGGTTGGTGTGTTGAACCGCTCATTCTTCCACAAGTACCGCCGGCATGCCATTGTCGCTTTGTTGGTAGCTGCTGCCTTTATTACGCCAAGTAGCGATCCGTTTACGTTGGGTATCGTCTTTTTCCCGCTTTACGGGCTATATGAGTTGAGTGCATTCTTCGTAAAGAAAGCACCGAAAGAAGACGAGGAAGAAACGGCGCTCGAAACGGAATAAAAACAATAAAGTTCATTTATCTGAATAGAAAGGTCGCTTCGGCAGATTGAATCTCTGTCGGGGCGATCTTTTTTTTGTCGGTAACTTTCGTATAAATCCGTTGATCCTTATTGCTTTTCTCGTTACAAACTATATCTTTGCATACAGGATGTTATCTTTCCTCTGATCGAAGGAAAGGTGTCCTTCGGCCGGAGGAATAGTGTCCCCCGATCGGAGGAAACCCATCCTTCGACCGGAGGAAGGATAAGGTCTCGTTGGTTTTAACATAAATCTCCGTTAGGCGGGTATTAGTTTCCCGGCAGGAAACAGATAACGGTACGGAGGAATAAACAGAAAGGAAGGGGAATAATGACAGCAAATTACAAGTTGGTAAAGAATTTGACTGCCCGTAAATCGGACGGAAAGGTATTATATCATGCGCGTTTTGCTCCTGAAATAACGATCCGTTCAGGTGAACTGATCGATCAGGTACGCGAGCGGACGGCTTTGTCGCCAGCCGATTTGAAGGCGGCTTTGCAAGTGTTGCAGGATCTGATTGTCGAGTCGTTGAATAACGGCCGGAATGTAGAGCTTGAAGGGATAGGAACTTTCAGCGCCGTTCTGACGCATCGTCCGCTCGAAGACAAGAAAGTTAGGGCCGAATCCATTCGTTTTCGGGATGTTCATTTCCGGTCGTCTGGCAAGTTACGTGAACGTTTGCGTACGATGTCGTTGAGGCGGGTAGACGAAGAGACACCTTCGGGACTGACAGATACCGAGCGGGAAGAACGTACCTTGGCTTATTTGCAGGAACATCCTCATATCACTGGAAAGGAATATGCTTCGCTCAACGAATGCGGACGCAACAAAGCCTCGGTCGATTTGCGCCGGATGGTTGAAGAAGGGAAGCTGCGCCGCGAACGTTTTGGCGGGATGTGGTTGTATTCCATCTGATTTTTCTATACATTTGCAAAGATGAAAACTATAAACAATTAATACATTCATAAGCATGAAACACAAATATGCTTTCTGGTTCGCCTTGCCGTTGTGCATGGGGCTGGCGTGTACACCTGCACCTCAAGAAAAGGTTGAGGAAGATTTGATCGGATATACGAATCCGATGATCGGTACAGACTTTACCGGAAATACCTATCCGGGAGCTCAGGTACCGTTTGGTATGGTGCAATTGAGCCCGGACAACGGATTGCCGGGTTGGGACCGTATCTCCGGTTATTACTATCCGGATTCGACAATTGCCGGATTTAGCCATACACACCTTTCAGGAACAGGTGCCGGTGACTTATATGATATTTCCTTTATGCCCGTCACGAATCCGTATAAGACGGGAGCAGAACCGTTGGGAATTTATTCTTCGTTCTCGCATAATGACGAGTCGGCTTCTGCCGGATATTACCGGGTATTACTGAAGGACTATAATATTAATGTAGAACTGACGGCAACAGAGCGTTGCGGTATCCAGCGTTATACCTTCCCCGAGGCGGAATCGTCTATCTTCTTGAATCTGAAGAAAGCGATGAACTGGGACTTTACCGCCGATTCGCATATCGAAATAGTCGATTCGTGCACCATCCGCGGATATCGCCATTCATGGGGCTGGTCGCCGAAGCAATACATCTATTTCCAAACCCGTTTCTCCCGTCCGTTTGATGCCTTCCAGCTGGATACAACCGCCATCACGACGAAGGACAAAGGACGTATCGGTACGGCTGCCATTGCCCGTTTTGATTTCAAGACCAAGCAAAACGAAGAAATTCTGGTAACGACAGCACTGTCGGGTACCAGTATGGAAGCTGCGGCCCGTAACCTGGAAGCCGAAGCTCCGAAGGATGACTTCGATTTCTATATGAAGCAGGCTCAGGAGAATTGGACGAAAGAACTGGTGAAGATCGAGGTGACATCTGATGATGCCGATAAGAAAACGATTTTCTATACGGCGATGTATCATGCGATGCTGGCACCGACAATCTATTCGGATGTAGATGGTTCGTACTTCGGTCCGGACGGACAAGTACATCAGGCTGAAGGATGGACAAACTATTCAACTTTCTCTTTATGGGATACGTATCGTGCTTCTCATCCGTTGTTTACTTATCTCCAGCCGGAGCGGGTAAGCGATATGATTCAGTGCTTCCTTCATTTTTATGAGCAGAACGGAGCGCTTCCGTTGTGGAACCTGTATGGTTGGGAGACCGATATGATGATCGGTTATCATGCAGTTCCGGTAATTGTGGATGCTTATCTGAAAGGAATCGGCGACTTTGATCCGGTAAAAGCCCTCGAAGCTTGCGTAACAACAGCCAACCGGGATGATTATCGTTCGATCGGTTTCTATAAGGAAAAAGGTTATGTGGCAAGTGATCATGAAAACTGGTCGATGTCGAAGACGATGGAATATGCTTACGATGATTATTGCATTGCCCGTATGGCAGAAGCGATGGGAGAGAAGGAGATTGCCGACGAGTTCTATCGCCGTTCACAAAACTATAGAAACGTATTCAATCCGGAGACTTCGTTCATGCAGCCGCGTGATTCGAAAGGAAACTTTATCCCGAACTATGATCCGGAAGCCTATATCGAGGATATTTGTGAAAGTAATGGATGGCAATACTATTGGTCGGTTGCCCATGATATCGATGGCCTGATTGAACTGACCGGAGGAGAAACCCGCTTTGCCGAACGTCTGGACAGTATGTTCACGTATGAAACGGCCGACAAGAGCAAGCTGCCGATTTTCAGTACCGGTATGATTGGTCAGTATGCGCATGGCAACGAACCGGGTCATCATGTGATTTATTTATACAATCGGGTAAAGCAGCCTTGGAAGACGCAGCAATATGCAGCTCAGGTAATGCATACCTTATATAAGAATACGCCAGACGGTATTTGCGGTAACGAAGATTGCGGACAGATGTCATCGTGGTATGTATTTAGTGCCATGGGATTCTATCCGGTAGATCCGATAAGCGGACAATATGAAATCGGTTCGCCGATCTTCCCCGAAGTGAAGATGTATTTGGCAAACGGCAAGACCTTTGTTGTCCGGGCAGAGAATGTGAGTGATGAAAATATCTATATCCAGTCGGTTACTGTAAACGGACAGCCATACAACAAGAGTTATATCACCCACGAGATGATTATGCAGGGCGATACGATTCATTTTGTTATGGGCAACAAGCCGGGTCCCGTTTGGTATGAATAAGAAAACGTATAGTTTAATATAAAATACATGTTAGATTTAATCTGTTTGATAGGAGGATTGGCGCTTATTCTGATAGGCGCCAATGCATTGACCGACGGCTCGGCAGCCGTGGCAAAGAAATTCCGGATTTCGGATTTGGTAATTGGTTTGACTATTGTGGCTTTCGGTACATCAGCCCCCGAATTGGTCATCAGTTTGTTGTCGTCCATCAAAGGCAGTGCGGAAATGGCTATCGGTAACGTAGTCGGAAGTAATATCTTCAATATCCTGATGATTATTGGTTGTACAGCTTTGGTCTTGCCTATGAAAGTAGGCGAGGGCACGATGAGTAAGGAAATACCGTTGGTTATTTTATCGTCGTTTGTCTTGGCTTTCTTTGCCAACGACATTTTATTAGACGGTGGGTCGGTGAACGTCATCAGTCGGATTGATGGTTTGGTATTGCTGGCCTTTTTCTTGATCTTCATGCGTTATACCTTTGCCATTGCCCGTAACGGATCGGATACTGAATCCGGTGAAGAACAGAAGATCAAAGAGATGCCGGGTTGGAAATCCGCTTTGTTTATCTTGGGTGGTCTGGCTGGACTGATCGGTGGCGGACAATTGTTTGTAGAAGGCGCCAGTGGGATTGCCCGTTCGTTAGGCGTCAGTGAGTCCATCATTGGTTTGACATTGGTAGCCGGTGGAACTTCTTTACCCGAATTGGCAACCTCTATCACGGCAGCCTTGAAGAAGAACTCGGGTATAGCCATTGGAAACGTGATTGGTAGTAATTTATTCAATATCTTCTTCGTGCTGGGTTGTAGTGCAAGTGTTTCTCCGCTGCCGATGGGGAATATCAATAATGTGGATGTAGCCGTATTGATTGGTTCCTCTCTGCTATTCTGGCTGGTTGGCTGGTTCTTCAAGAAACGGACTATCACCCGTATCGAAGGCGCTTTGCTGGTGGTTTGTTATGTGGCTTATACAGCTTATTTGATCTCTCAGCAGGCGAGTGTCTGAATGAATAGCCATGAAAAACAATCAGCCCATCAGGTTAGGTCTGGAAGAGATTAACCGCTTTCAGATAGATATGCGGAATAAGAACCGCATTCTGTTGCCGGAATTCGGCATACTGAATGCGGTTGATGAAGAGATCCGTACGCGGATGGTTCGTGGACTGCCGTATCGGTTAACGGAAGGACGTATCGTCTTGCTCTTGAAAGGAGAAGGTATTATGCATGTCCGCTTACAGACTTTCCATGTAAAAGCCCCAGCTGTTGTTATCCTTTCGCCGGGCGTAATTGCGCAGATTGAGGATATATCCAAAGCCGAGCAAGTACGATTCTTGGTTTTCCAGAATGATTTTATCTGCGAGCCCAAGCCTTCCGATTTGCTGCAGAAGTATTTGAACGGGATGCTGAATGTATTTCTTCCCTTGAAAGAGGAAGAAGCGCTTTGTGTGGAACAATATTATCAGACGATTTGGCAAACCTTGCAGACCAAAGGCTGGCAACGGGAGGTTATCCGTCACTTGGTATTTGGTTTGTTTCATTATTTGTCCTGCCTGTTGCAAGAACAGATGCTGTACGAAGAGAAACACCAGTCGCGGCAGGAGCAAGTATTCAATCAGTTCATCCAGTTGGTCAATCAATATGCCAGTCAGGAACGGAATGTGTCTTTTTATGCCGACAAGCTATGTCTTACTCCTCGGTATCTGAACAGTCTGATTCGGCAAGCCAGCAACCGGACGGTGATGGACTGGATTAACGAAGCCGTTATTATCGAAGCGAAAGTTTTACTGAAATACAGCAACAAACTGATTTATCAGATAGCTGATGAGCTGAATTTCCCCAATACCTCTTTCTTCTGCAAGTTCTTCAAACGGATGACCGGAATGACTCCGCTGGCCTATCAAAAGAGTTGAACCGTATGGATCCGCGTTGGATTTTTCCCGACAAAAGACAACAAATCCCGAAAATAATTTGTTCCTTTATAGAGTAGAATAAATAATACATCTTAAACAATAATATGATGAAAACAAATTTAAGTTCGCAAATTACGTTGACACGCATTCCTACCCGGTATTATCGTCCGGAAAATGCGTTTGAACATTCGGTACTGACTCGTTTGGAAAAAGTGCCGACTACTATTTTCGAATCGATGGAGGAAGGCTCGTTTGCCGTTGCCAAAGAGATAGCTGCCCAAATCCGGAAGAAACAAGAGGCTGGACAGAAGTTTGTACTGGCGTTGCCAGGTGGCCGTTCTCCGGAAAGTGTTTACAAAGAGCTGGTACGGATGCATAAAGAGGAACAGTTGAGTTTCCGCCATGTCATCGTTTTCGTTGAATATGAGTTTTATCCATTGTCATCATCTACGAGTGGAGTTGTAAACCGTCTGAAAGCCGAGTTTTTTGATCAGGTTGATATATTGCCGGAGAATATTTATTATCCCGATGGCCGTATGCCTAAAGATGCTATTCTGGAGTTCTGCGCCCAATATGAGGAGAAGATACAACAAGTCGGAGGTATCGACTGTATGTTGTTGGGAATAGGCTCAAATAGTAATATCATGTTTAATTCGGCTGGTACATTACAGAGTTCACGTACCCGGATGGTATTGCTGGAAGGAGCGTCTCGTAAAGAGGCTGCTGCTACGTTTGCTTCGACCGATAATGTTCCGGCTGGTATCATTACGATGGGAATCTCGACGATGCTGAAGGCTCGCAGTGTTATTCTAATGGCTTGGGGTGATGAAAAGGCTGCTATTATGAAGGAAACGATCGAAGGAAAGATCAGCGACGGCACTCCTTCTACTTATCTGCAGATTCATCAGAATGCAAAAGCGATCGTTGATCTGTCGGCCGCTTATAGCTTGACTCGTATCAGTCATCCTTGGTTAGTGACAAGCTGCGAATGGGATAATAAGTTGATTCGTCGTGCCATTGTCTGGTTATGCCAGAAAACCGGTAAGCCGATTCTGAAACTGACCAACAAGGATTATAGTGAAAATGGTTTGGGTGAATTATTGGCTTTGTATGGTTCTGCCTATAATGTAAATATTAAGATATTCAACGATATTCAGCATACGATTACAGGTTGGCCGGGCGGAAAGCCGAATGCCGATGATACCGATCGTCCGGAACGGGCTACTCCATATCCGAAACGCGTATTGATCTTTAGTCCGCATCCCGATGATGATGTGATTTCGATGGGTGGAACCTTCCGTCGTTTGTGCGATCAGCATCATGATGTGCACGTAGCTTACCAGACTTCAGGAAATATTGCCGTAGGTGATGAAGAAGTGGTTCGTTATTGTGAATATCTGCGTGATGTATGCAGCAAGTATTCTCCTTCGGATACAACATTCAAGGATAAAGCGGATGAGATTATCCGTTACCTGCGTTATGAAAAGGTGGAAAATGACGCAGCTGAACGTCCGGATGTCCTCTTTATGAAAGGCACCATCCGTCGGGAAGAAGCGCGCCATGCCTGCCGTTATACAGGTATCAAGGATGATAGCCATATTCACTTCCTCGACTTGCCGTTCTATGAGACCGGTTTGGTGAAGAAGAACCCGATCAGCGAAGCCGACAAGGATATTATCAAGAACCTGTTGGAAGAATTGAAGCCGGATCAGATCTTTGTAGCTGGTGATTTGGCAGACCCGCATGGTACGCACAAGGTTTGTCTGGATGCAATCTTGGCTGCTGTCGATGAAATCAAGGACGAAGACTGGCTGAAAGCTTGTCGTATTTGGATGTACCGTGGAGCTTGGGCTGAATGGGAAATGGACCACATCGAAATGGCCGTTCCTATTTCTCCGGAAGAGTTGCGTCACAAACGGAATGCGATCCTGAAACATCAGTCGCAGGCCGAAAGTGCTCCTTATCTGGGCGACGACGAACGTCTGTTCTGGCAGCGGGCAGAAGACCGCAACCGGGCAACGGCTGATTTGTACCGGCAGTTAGGCTTGGCTTCTTATGAAGCGATGGAAGCCTTTGTACAGTATATTCCTTTACGCTAATAATAAGTAGTGTGTTAATTTTAGGCACGGATTTCACGGATATGAAGGATAATCGAATCTGTGAAATCCGTGTGCCTATAAAATCTTTATAATATCATGAAACAGTTCAAGAAAATAGGGGTTCTCCTGGCGGCCTTTATGCTGGGAATCTTTTCTGTCTGGGCTCAGAAACCTATCAAGACGTTGGTCGTAACCGGACAAAACAACCACAACTGGCCGGTTAGCCACATTGCCATCCAGAAGATTCTGGAAAACTCCGGCTTATTTCAAGTTGACTTGGCTATTTCTCCTCAGAAAGGAGAAGATATGTCGGCTTTTACACCCGACTTTTCTGCCTATCAATTGGTAGTACTCGATTATAACGGTGATCCGTGGCCTGAAAAGACCAATCAGGCATTTGTAGAATATGTCAAGAAAGGCGGAGGCGTGGTGATTTATCATGCTGCCAATAATTCTTTCCCCAACTGGAAAGAGTATAATGAGATTTGCGCATTAGGCGGTTGGGAAGGACGAGATGAAAAGTCGGGCCCGTATGCCTATTGGGAAAACAACCAGCTGAAGAAAGACATGACGGCGGGTCCGGGCGGTTCGCACGGCTCGCAGCGTGAATATGTATTGACGGCACGTAGCCAAGGACATCCGATTCTGAAAGGTTTACCCGAACAATGGATGCATGCACAGGACGAACTCTATGACCGGATGCGGGGTCCTGCCAATATCGGAACATTGATGTACACCGCTTTTGCCCTGAAAGACAAAGGTGGTTCAGGTCGCGAAGAACCGCTGGTCTTTACGGTTGATTATGGGAAAGCCCGGATTTTCCACCTGATGTTAGGACATGCCGGAGGAACGTTGGGAAACAATCCCGCCATGCAATGTACCGGATTTCAGGTCTTGTTACTGCGAGGTTCTGAATGGGCGGCAACCGGAAAGGTAACCCAGAAAGTTCCCGCCGATTTCCCGACAGCCACAAAGGTTTCTTATCGGAAAGATTATAAGTAGAGGCGTGGCGTGCCGCATCTCCAACAATCGCCCCACCAGTTCATGCTTGCAGGAGTTGATTGTAAACTGTCAGAACCCCCTGTCAGGGTTGCATGGGGAGATTGTAAATTGTCAGACACCCGTTGCGAGGTTGCGTGGGCTGATTGTAAACCGTCAGACACCCGTTGCAAGGTCGCGTGGGCTGATTGTAAACCGTCAGATACCTGTTGCGAGGTTGCGTGAGGAGATTGCAAATTGTCAGACACCTGATGCGAGGTCGCAAGGGGTGATTGCAGATCGACAATCTGCTCCTGCAAGCCTGCCAAAGGATTAGGAGGCTTGCAAGGATATAGAAAAATGAGATTAACGTTTAATTTAATGGATAGGAGAATAAGAAAATGAGAAAGAATTACATCCAAGTGGAAAACATAACGCTGTTGCGTTTGAGCAATGCCGAATTTATCAGTTTCATGGAACGTTTCATGGCGTTGTTGCCCCTCAAGGATGATGAGGAAGGGGGAAAACATGCACCGAAATTGGCCATCACAGCTGATTTGGTGAAAGAAGGAAATGCTTTTCTGGCTGCTATGAACGACTTGGTACTTCAGTCGAAGTTGAAGGCGGAAACGAAGCCGAAGAAGGAGATCGACCGCCTGCGCGATCGGATGCTGGCGTATATCATCGAGCGGATCGACTTCTCGCGCGAAGCCCTCGATGCGGCTGTTGCTGCGGCTGCCGAGAAGCTTTACCTTGTGGCGAAACCCTACCGAGGTGCCGGCCGACTGGCTTACAATCAGGAGACGGTCATGATCAAAGGTTTCTTGTTGGATCTGAACAAACCGGAGAATTTAGACGCTGTACAGACCTTGGGTATTGAAAACGATTTAGACACGTTACAGTCATACAACAGTCAGTTTGAGGCATTGGTGAAGGAGGCAGACGTGAAGAACTCATCGCTGGATATGAATGAGAAAATGCGCGACCTGCGTGTCCAAATGGGCGACTGGTATCAGGATATGGTCAGTCTGGCTTTCGCTTCGAACGTATTGAACGAGTCGGAAGAATCCTTGTATTTCATGACAGGTTTGAACGCCCTGATCCGGGATGTCAAGACGTTGTACAAACAGCGCATCGCCCAACTCAACAGTGGTAAGGAGGAAACTTCGAAACCGGAGGGAGAAGGCGGTGATAAAGGCGATGGCAATCTGGAGTTCGTCCCGGTTAAATAACATCGGGTTTCAACCCGATACCGATGCTTCATGGATAGGCACGGATTGCGCGGATTGACACGGTATATATTTATTAAAACCGTGAAATCCGCGTAATCCGTGCCTGATTATTAATTGTCAATTCTCAATTTTCAATTTTCAATTGACAAACGTTCATCCCGCAGTTGGCGATTGATGGATTGGATGTAATCCAGAATCTCTTCCCGTCCGTCTTTGGTTTCAGAGGATGATAATAGGATAGGAGGCAATTCTTCCCAGGTTTCCAAGAGGCGCTCTTTGTATTTGTTCAGGTTTTCTGTCAGTCTGCCCCGACTGATCTTGTCAATCTTAGTAAAGATGATCGCAAACGGAACTTCATTCTCACCCAACCATTCCATAAACTCCAAGTCTATTTTCTGAGGCTCGTGGCGACAGTCCAATAAGACAAACAGGCAGGTCAGCTGTGGACGTTGCAAAACATAGCTTTCGATGATACGGCGGATATTCTCGCGTCCTTCTTTTCCCCGTTGGGCAAATCCGTATCCAGGAAGGTCAACCAGAAACCATTCCTTATTGATGAGGAAATGATTGATCAAAAGCGTTTTTCCCGGCTTCTGAGAAGTCATGGCCAAACCTTTACGGGCTGTCAGCATGTTGATAAGGGATGATTTTCCCACATTACTTCGTCCGATAAACGCATATTCCGGCCGTGTTCCTTCCGGACATTTCCTAACGTCGGTGTTACTGATTACAAATTCTGCGCTTTTTATTTCCATGTTTTATATTATTTCGTTTGATGTTTATAGGATAACAGCCAAAGTCCCGTAAAGGTTATAAGGCCGTTCAGCATGAGCATCTCGTATCCGAATGTATATCCGATGTATTTCTCTACCAGATAGCTGGTGGAAAAGCAGATCAACGGAGAGGCGATGCAAATATACGGAACAAATTTGTCTCTTGGATGCTTTTGGGTGAAAAGTCCGAAAATAAACAGACCTAACAACGGGCCGTATGTATATGAGGCGATCATGTAAATGGCATCAATAATACTTCGGTCGTTCACTTCCCGGATGATGATAATGATCAGGGCGAACAGGATGGAGATTAACAAATGGACTTTCAGTCGTGTTCTTTTGGCTTGTCTGGGTTCCTGATGGGTAACACCCAGAATATCGACACAGAAAGAAGTTGTCAAAGCCGTCAGAGCCGAGTCGGCACTGCTGAAAGCGGCTGCAATAATACCGATGGTAAAAAAGATCAGGATACTGCTACCCAAGATACCTGATGTGCAAAACATGGGTAAAATATCATCGCTCATCGCGGGTAAGGCAATCTGTTCTTTCTCGGCCAGGATTAACAATAAGACACCTAGGGAAAGGAAAAGGAAGTTGACCGGCGTGAAAGCGAAGCCGTATGTGTACATATTCTTCTGAGCATCTTTCAGACTTTTGCAGGAGAGATTCTTCTGCATCATATCCTGATCGAGACCGGTCATTACAATGGTGATGAAGATACCGCTAAAGAACTGCTTGGCAAAATGCTGGGTGCTATGCCAGTCGGAGAACTCGAAGATCCGGAAATGTGGGTCATTACCGATGGCATCTACCATGCCTGCCATGTCTAGTCCCAGTTTGTCCTTGACTTGCCAGATAATAACCACCAACATGGCCACCAGACAGATAGCTTGAATCGTATCGGTCCAGATAATTGTCTTGATACCGCTTCGGAACGTGTATAACCATACCAGAATGATACTGATGACAACCGTTACACCGAAAGGAATATTCCAGGTGCTGAATACGTAATGCTGTAAGATCAGTACGACCAGATAAAGCCGGGCCGCTGCTCCGACTATCTTGGAGAGAAGGAAAAAGGAAGCTCCCGTCTTGTAACTGTATCGTCCGATCCGTTCTTCCAGGTAGGAATAGATAGACGTCAGTTGCAGCTTATAATATAATGGTAAGAGAACTTGTGCGATGAGGATGTAACCGACAAAGAATCCCAATACGGTCTGCATATATGTCATGTCAATGCCACGAACCATGCCCGGTACGGAAACGAAGGTTACACCCGAAAGCGACGTACCTACCATCCCGATGGAAACGATGTACCAGGGTGACTTTCGGTTTCCCAAGAAAAAGGCTTCATTACTGCTGTTCCGTCCGGTCAGCCAGGCAATGAATAGCAGCAGCCCGAAATAGAGGGCGATAATCAGAAGTATCAGGTAGCTGTTCATCTTTAATAGCGTTTGTCCAGATTGGATCCGGGAAAGTAATGGCTTAATATCTGCCGGTAATTATATCCTTGCGTACTCATCACGGCAGCCCCGATTTGGCAGAGACCTACTCCATGTCCCCAGCCGGCTCCCTTCAATACAAAGCGAACCGGAATCTGCGGATCTTCTTCAAAGAACCGGTCAACGACGAAGGCAGAACTGTACAGATGGGATTCGGATAAGACCCGGCGTATTTCCAATTCCTTTCCAATGATGTAGGAACGTTCTGAGCCGACGATCTTCAATTCTTCTATCCGACCGGACTTCCCGCGCTTCAGGGGAAGCAAGTCGATGATCTTTCCGAAAGGAATACCGCTTTTCCGGTAAATCAGTTCGCTGAGCTCATCTTGTGAATAACTGACTTCCCAACGGTAAAAGTTCGTGGACTGATCGTATTGGTTGAGAATTATTGAGAGCAGATCCGTGTCGTTTGTCTGACAAAAGGCTGGAGGACAAGAACGGATCCATTTCTCGGCTTCTGCTTCTTGTGTTAAGTCTGGAACAGGTTCGGTATTGGGACAGTCGGTTACACTCGACAAGTAAGGATGATGAACCGGTTCCCAACAATGTTCAAACTCTTCAGTAACACCACCACAGCATTTTGAGAAGCGAGTGTCACAGATTTCTCCTTCGTAAGTAAGTACTTCTCCTTTCGTCGCTTTGATGATGGCTTGAATATACGGATTCTTGGCCGCACGTGTCATACCTTGGTAACGCTGGCAATGATCGTCGGCGCAGACATCAAATAAGGTATGGTCTTCGCGGTCGTACCAACGGATCAGTTTCTCATTGTCCCGGAAACAACTCTGCGGATGTTCCGTCTGTTTACGCTTCTTTTCGATCTGTGCCAATACCCAGCTTCGGGAAATAACGGCATGGGCTTTCAGAAATTCTCTTGGAGAACGGGCATTCATCTCAGAAGCAATCACGCACGTCAGATATTGTTCTAGGTCTATATGGTTGATTGCTACCAAACCTTCTTTCGAGGGAGTAATTTCGAGTGCTCCCTGGAAGCGTTGGTCTTCCTGTTGCTGCCAGTGAAAACCCACACCGATGGTTACGGCCTGTAAGTCGAATGTCGCATTAGGCGAAGTAGGCTCGAAGAAAAGCTGGTTATACATTTTCCCGTTGAAGACGATTTTCCCGTCGATAAGTATCGCCCGTTGTTCGCCTTTCAGAAAAGCCCCGTCTTCTACCATGACGTATTCCTGATTGAAGGTAAACGTAATGGCTTTGCGGGTCAAAATGCCCACATAAATAATTGGTGCTCGCATGATTTGTGTGTTATTCCTTTCTTTTATTGGTGTTTGATTGCATTCCCTCCGTGTGAAGGGAAATGTTCCCTCCGTTCTAAGGGAGATCTTCCCTCAACAGTAAGGGAAAGTCTCCCTTACTGCTAAGGGTAATCGTCCCTTCGGACGAAGGGATTATGAATTGGTTTCTTTCTTAGCCCGCAATGAACTGTAGGTCAGATAAGCCATCAAGGCCAGATACATGACGATGGCCAAAACTTCGGCTCCTTTGCTTCCGGCCCAATCAGCTTGATATAAATCGACTCCGGCAAAACGAAGAGCTGCGCTGACAACACCCATCAAGGCTCCACCGGCAATGAATCCGGATGAAAGCAACGTACCTTTTTCCAGACGAGCATTGTTCAAAGCCTGGTCTTTACTCCGGCTTCCAACATACCAGTTAATGGCACCGCCAATCAACAACGGTGTATTCAGTTCCAACGGAATAAACATACCCAAGGCAAATGCCAGTGCCGGAACCCCCATGAAGTTAAGCACAATAGCCAGTACAGCACCGATACCGTAAAGAGCCCAAGGAGCACCGGCTCCACTCATCAACGGTTCGATTACGGCTGCCATGGCATTGGCTTGCGGAGCTGCCAACTGTCCGCTGGTAAATCCGTAAGTCTGATTCAGGATCAGGATAACTCCGCCGACAGTAGCTGCCGAAACCAGCGTTCCCAGGAATTTCCAAGTCTCTTGTTTTGCCGGCGTAGTACCCAGCCAATATCCGATCTTCAGGTCGGTAATGAAACCTCCGGCCATAGACAAAGCTGTACAAACAACGCCTCCGATAATCAGGGCTGAAACCATTCCGGCTGTTCCTTTCAGTCCGCAAGCAACCAAGATGATGGAAGCCAGAATCAGGGTCATCAACGTCATTCCGGATACCGGGTTCGTACCGACAATCGCAATCGCATTGGCTGCTACCGTAGTAAACAGGAAGGCGATGACGGCTACCAATAGAAGTCCGATGACGGCATAAAACGGATTATGCAATAAGCCGAACTGGAAAAAGAGAAGTGTAATGAGCAAAGTCGCAACAACACCTATGGAAATGATCTTCATCGGGATATCCCGTTGAGTACGGGGTACGCGTTCCATATTGGCTTCGCCTTTATTATTCATTTCCTTAACTGCCAATCCTACGGCTCCTTTAATGATTCCCCACGATTTGATGATTCCGATCACGCCGGCTGTGGCAATACCACCGATACCGATATGGCGGGCGTAGGTGGTAAAGATTTCTTCGGCACTCATACTTCCTACCGTTGCGGTGATGGCGTCATTTCCTAAAGTCAGAACGTCTGTACTGAAGACTGCCGACATCACCGGGATGATGATGAGCCAAACCAAGAAGGAACCGGCACATATAATCAAGGAATACTTGAGTCCGATGATGTAACCCAGCCCCAATACGGCTGCACCGGTATTGACCTTCATTACCAGTTTTACCTTTTCTGCCAAAGTTGCTCCGGCACTGACTATCGTTGTACTGACAGTTTCGCTCCATCCGCCGAATGTAGCAACGATGAAGTCGTATAAACCACCAATCAGTCCGGCAAAGATCAATGGCTTAGCTTGGTTACCGCCTTTTTCACCCGAAACTAACACCTGCGTGGTAGCTGTTGCTTCCGGGAAAGGATATTTTCCGTGCATGGTCGAAACGAAATACTTGCGGAAAGGGATCAATAACAAGATGCCTAAAATACCACCAAGCAACGAACTCATGAATACTTCGAAGAAGTTGACCGTGATTTCCGGATATTTGTCTTGAAGAATGTAAAGAGCCGGAAGCGTAAAAATGGCTCCTGCCACGATAACACCACTGCTGGCTCCGATAGATTGGATGATGACATTCTCGCCCAAAGCATTCTTCCGCTTGAATCCGCTGGAAAGTCCGACGGCAATGATGGCGATCGGAATGGCAGCTTCGAATACCTGTCCGACTTTCAATCCTAAAAAGGCTGCGGCGGCACTGAATACGACAGCCATAACCAATCCCCAACCAACCGACCAAGGCGTTACTTCCCGATAGGTTTTATCCGGACGCATCATGGGTTGGTATTCTTCTCCTTCTTTAAGTTCGCGGTACGCATTTTCGGGCAAACCGCTCATCTGTTCTTTCTTTTCTTCCATTTTATCCTGTTTTTTTACGATTAATCGTTACATTTTGCTTTTCAATCAACACAAAAATAGGCTTTATTTTTCAAATGGCAAATTAAGATGGCCAGTTTATCCGGCAGACGAATCGGGCATAAACAACTTAAAAACTCATAAACTCAGTAATCAAAACGGAACGCAGACGCCGAAACTTAAATTTTTTACTACATTTGTTGCCTGAAAAATAGAACAGTTTTCTAGTCTCTGAGTTTTTTCTCGGCTTATGGTTCTTGTTTATGGTGAGGAATAAGCCTTTTGATTTAAAAGTAAAAGGACTTGAAAGCATAATGAATTTGCAGACACAATATTATATATAGAGAATATTACGAATGAAGAAGTTGATTTTTGGCCTTGTGTTTTACTTGTGCTCGGTTTCCGTATGGGCGCAGATTAATACGGATCGGGTATTAGCTATCGGGCGCAATGCTTTGTATTTCGAAGATTATGTACTTTCTATCCAATATTTCAATCAGGTGATTCGTTCCAAACCATGGTTGGCTGAGCCTTATTTCTTCCGTGCTGTCGCTAAAATCAGTCTGGATGATTTCAAGGGTGCGGAAGAAGATTGTACGGCTTGCCTCGAACGGAATCCTTTTCTGGCTCAGGCCTATTATGCCAGAGGTATTGCCCGGCAGAGTATGGAAGACTTTGACGGCGCCATTGCCGATTATGAAAAAGGATTGGAGTTTAAACGGGAAGACCGCCAGATGATGGTAAACGAGGCTGTGGCTTATATCCAGAAGAAAGATTACGATGGAGCAGAAAAGATGTTCGAACGCCTGATGGTTGCTCATCCGCGTTATTCGATGGCTTATCTGTCTCGCGGAGCTATGTATATAGAAAAAGGAGATACGACTAAGGCACTGGCTGATTATGATAAGGCTATCGAGCTGGATCCGTATTATCCGCCGACTTACGGAAACCGCGCGATTGTCTATTATCAGTTGCAAGACTTCGATAAAGCGCTTGCCGACTTGAATGAAGCGATTCATTTGGATCCGAGGGAAAGCGGATATTATATCAACCGTGGTCTGGTCAGCTATCAGAAAAACAATCTGAAAGGAGCGATGGCAGATTACGATCAGGTCATCAGTATGGATCATGATAACCTGATTGCCCGTTTCAACCGCGGATTGTTGCGTTTTCAGGTGGGCGACAATAACCGGGCGATTGAAGACTTTGATGTGGTGCTGCAATTGGAGCCGGACAACTATATGGCTTATTATAACCGGGCTTTGCTTCGGTATGAAACAGGTGACTATCCGGGATCTGTATCCGATTTCAATGTGGTGCTGACCGAATATCCGGACTTCTTGCCGGGATATTATAGCCGGGCGGAAGCCAAGAAAAAGATGAACGATCTGGCTGGTGCCGACCGGGATGTTTGGACTGCCTTCAAAAAGGAAGAGCAGATGAAGAAAGACCGGGCTGCCGGAAAGACAACTGCTTCGGCATCGTCGGGTACAGCTACGGCAGGAACATCGACAAGTGGCAATGCAACCGATAACAATACCCGCGAACAGTCGGATAAGAACATTGATAAGTTCAACCGTCTGGTGGTATATGATAAGGAAGAAGAACGTCGGAATAAGTTCAATAGCGATGTGCGCGGCCGTGTTCAGGATCGGAATGTCCGGGTAGATCTGGAACCTCAGTTCATCCTTACTTTCTATGAGAAGCCGGATCCGGTGAAGAAGCAGTTATATTATAGTAAGTTGATCGACGACTTCAACCAGCAGATGGTGTTGAAGATGAAGTTGCTGATCACAAACGAGGAGGCTGCCTTGACAGAAGATCAGATAGCTGCCCACTTTGCTTCGATTGATGATTATTCGGCCCGGATAGCCAGAAATCCTTCAGACGTTAATTCGTATTTGGGACGTGCTCTTGATTATATGCTGGTACAGGACTTTGCTTCAGCCATCAAAGATTATGATAAGGTCATTGAGCTGGATCCGAATTCGATGATTGCATTCTTCAACCGGGCGGTTGTCCGTTACAAACAGATGCAATACCAGGATTCAAACGAAGAGGCCGAGATTATGGATATCCGTTCGGATCTGACCATGAACTTCAATATGGGCGGGAAACAGACGGTTCATTCGGCGGTAATGCCTTCGAAGGATGATTTGAATGCCATCAAGGAAGAAAAACGTTCTTATCAGCACGAACAGATTACCCGCGATTATGACATGGCCATCAAGTTGCATCCGGATTTCGTGTATGCTTATTTCAACCGGGGTAACCTGCGTTGCGCTTTGCGAGATTACCGGGCTGCAATTGAAGATTATTCGGAAGCCATCCGCCGCGATCCTGAGTTCGCCGAAGCCTACTTCAATCGGGGTTTGGCACGACTCTCGCAAGGAAATACCAGTCAAGGTATTGCCGATTTAAGTAAAGCTGGAGAGCTGGGTATTATCAATGCTTATAGTATCATCAAACGAATGATGGAATAAAAGACGAGATAAAACTATCAAAAAGTCATTTTGTCAAAATGTCAATGAATGTACCTGAATTTTCGTCTGTATGGACCAAAGTTCAGGTACATTTTGTTTGATGCGATTCTGACGGAGTTCAGCATTGACGAAAGGAAAGTTAAAAAGAAAAAATCTGCGTCTAACTGATAGGGGATTTGAGCAACTCTTGTATCTTTTGGGAAAGGCCGTTAGCAATATCTCGTTTGAATGCACTTTTTGTCAGTCGAAAAAGAAGGCTGTTCCGAACAAAAATAGAGACAAAAATAGCGGAAACGGGTACTGAAGCCGCTCATAATGGCTTCTTGAAGCAAAAGAAACGAGGTTTGTGGGCAAAATATACGGGCAATGCATGAAAAGCCGGCGTATTTTGGGTAAAACATAACGACCTTTTTCGGAAAAGATAGGCATGAAATGGAGGAAAAATAGGGATAAAATGCCTCTTGAAAGGGCAAAAAACGGTATTTGAAGCCGAAAAAGAAGCGTTTTTCTTTCGTTTCTTTGAAAAGGCATGTTAGCGAAAATGGTAAAAATAAGTCTTTCCGACGGAATAACCGGAAGAAAGACTGCAAATTGATATATGTTTAATTCATAAAAGAGTGGAGTATAGTATGAAGAAAAAGTTAGTGTTGGCACTTTTGGCAGGTAGTTTGGGGCTGGCCCATGCCCAAAAAGGTTATAAAGGTTTTGTAGAAGGCGGCTTTACGGCCGGATTAGGAAATTGGAACTTACACCGTGTGGAGGTATTGACGAGCCATGGTTATGAATTCTCTCCGTATTTCTTTGCCGGTGCCGGAACCGGATTTCAATATTATACGTTACCCGAGAGTTTCATGATTCCGATCTATGCCGACTTTCGTAGTACTTTGTTGCCGGGACGGAAAATTTCACCTACTGTGGGTTTGAAACTGGGATATACCTTGGATGTAATGGATGGAGTAGCAGGGATGGGATTGTTTGCTTCGCCTACGGTGGGCGTGAGATGTGCCGTCCGTTCCCGGAATGCTGTCCGTTTTGAATTGGGATATGCAGTTCAGCAAGGAGAGGCTTCTGTCAGTATTCCTTGGTTAGGAACGTTTGTAGAACATGTTAATATGAATGGTTTAGCCATTCGGATCGGTTACGAATTCTGAAAAAATGCAGGGAGAGCATTTGTCGTATTAGAAGAAATAGTATTATCTTTGCAGAGATATTAAAGCAAACTGTAAAACATAAGTAGAAATGGTAAAAAGTGCATTACAAATTGCAAGAGCAGCTTACCAGCCAAAGGTTCCTGCTGCTTTGAAAGGTGCAGTAAAGGCTGTTGATGGAGAATACACTCAGTCTGTAGCTGATCAGGAAGAAATCAAGAAATTGTTCCCGAATACATACGGTATGCCGGTGATCACTTTCGAAAAGACAAATGACGTGAAAGAATTCCCTGCTATGAACGTAGGTGTTATTTTGTCTGGCGGACAGGCTCCTGGTGGACATAATGTTATAGCCGGTTTGTTCGATGGTATCAAAGCTCACAATGCAGCTTCTCGTCTGTATGGATTTATCTTGGGTCCTGGTGGTTTGATCGATCACAAATATATGGAACTGACTGCTGATATTATTGATGAATATCGTAATACAGGTGGTTTTGATATGATCGGTTCTGGTCGTACTAAACTGGAAACAAAAGAACAGTTCGACAAAGGTTTGGAAATCTTGAACGAATTAAATATCAAGGCACTGGTTATTATCGGTGGTGACGATTCAAATACAAACGCTTGTGTATTGGCTGAATATTACAAGGCTATCGGTGCTGGCGTTCAGGTAATCGGTTGTCCGAAAACAATCGACGGCGACTTGAAGAACGCTCAGATTGAAACTTCTTTCGGTTTCGATACAGCTTGTAAAGTATATTCAGAAGTTATCGGTAACATCCAGCGCGACTGTAACTCTGCTCAGAAATACTGGCACTTCATCAAATTGATGGGTCGTTCAGCTTCTCACATTGCATTGGAATGTGCTTTGCAGACTCAGCCGAACATCTGTATCATCTCTGAAGAGGTAGAAGCAAAAGATATGTCATTGGACGATATCGTAACTTATATCGCTGACATCGTAGCTAAGCGTGCTGCAGAAGGTCATAACTTCGGTACAGTATTGATTCCGGAAGGTTTGATCGAGTTCGTACCGGCTATGAAACGTCTGATCGCTGAATTGAACGACTTCTTGGCTAAGCACGATGCTGAATTCAAGATGATTAAGAAGAGCGAACAGCGTGCTTACATCATCAGCAAGCTGACAAAAGAAAACTCAGAACTGTATGCTTCTCTGCCGGAAGGTGTAGCTCGTCAGTTGTCTTTGGATCGTGACCCGCACGGAAACGTACAGGTTTCATTGATCGAAACTGAAAAGCTGTTGTCTGAAATGGTAGGTAAGAAATTGGCTGAATGGAAAGCTGAAGGCAAATACGTAGGTAAATTCGCTGCACAGCACCACTTCTTCGGTTACGAAGGTCGTTGCGCTGCTCCGTCAAACTACGATGCTGACTACTGCTATTCATTAGGTTACACTGCATCTTGCCTGATCGCTGCTGGTAAGACAGGTTATATGTCTTCTGTTCGCAACACAACAGCTCCGGCTGACCAGTGGATTGCTGGTGGTATTCCTGTAACTATGATGATGAACATGGAACGTCGTCATGGTGAAATGAAACCAGTTATCCAGAAGGCTTTGGTTAAATTAGACGGTGCTCCATTCAAGGCATTCGCTGCACAGCGTGACGAATGGGCTTTGACAACCAGCTATGTTTATCCGGGTCCGATCCAGTACTTCGGTCCGACTGAAGTATGCGACCAGCCGACTAAGACATTACAGTTGGAACAAGCTAAATAATCTGATTCTATAAATCAGACCCTTCCATAAAAGGAGATTTCTCGGTGGCAATGTTTTCCACTGGGGAATCTCCTTTCTTTTTCTATGTGTGTGGGGAGAAGATAATTGATGAAAAGTTCATATTTTTGTTTTTACTTTTAGGTAAGAGATATGATGTAACTAATGATTATGAAACATGCCAACGATAAAAGATTCATCCTCGATAGAAGAGGTTCTACAGTATATTGTTGCTCGTTATGGCGCAGAAATATACCAGGAAAAGCAACGACTGAGCAATCTGATAGCAGATTTATATTCGGGCGAAGAACGCTTGAAACGTTTATATCGGCGTATGGTGATGGAAGATGCTATAAGCCAGCAATTGTATTCCATTTCCTTGAAGCCCATTCAAGAACGGGAAGGTTTTTATAACCGCTTGGTTTATCAGTTTAAAGAGGCGACTTTTTTGGAAGAGGCTTTTGCCCGACAATCGCTGGATTTCTTTGCGCAAGGCTTGCATTTATTATTGGCGGAACCTGCTTGTACCAAAGCCGCTGAGGAAGACGGAGAATGGGTTGATAAATATGAGGTGAAATATAGTGCGGACCGGAAGAAACTTATTAAATGGAAAAAGGTTCTCTACAATTATAACATTTTGGAAGGGACGGAGGTGATTTGTGATGAAGCATTTGATTGGTGTAAGAGTTTAGGACGTATCATTATTCCTGATTCAGTTACTTTAATTGGTGATAGAGCGTTCTATGGGTGTGAGAACCTAAAAAGTATTATTATACCTAATTTGGTTACTTCTATTGGTGATAGAGCGTTTTGTAAGTGCAAAGAATTAAGGCGCATCACTATTCCAGCTTCAGTTACATCGATTGGCGATGGAGCGTTTTCCTATTGTCCGAATTTAATTTTAGAAGTAGATAAGGATAGTTCTTATTTTTGTGTAGAAAGCCGTGTTTTGTATTCTTCTGACAAAAAGAATTTAATATGGATACCTTGTGACATTGCATGGTGGTTTACTATTCCAGATTCTGTTATTTCGATTGGCGATTATGCGTTCTTGGAATGCAAGAGCTTGGACAGTATAGTTATTCCAGATTCTGTTATTTTGATTGGTAATGGTGCGTTTCGAGGGTGCAGGAACTTATTCAGTATCACTATTCCAGTTTCAGTTACATCGATTGGTAAGGAGGCGTTCTATGGGTGTAGGGACTTAGAAAGCATTATTATTCCAGCTTCAGTTACATCGATTAGTGATGATGTTTTCTATGGGTGCTGGAGCTTAGAAAGTATTGTCCTTCCAGCTTCAATTACATCGATTAGTGATAGAGCGTTCTATGAGTGTGGCAGCTTAAAACGCGTTGTTATTCCAGCTTCAGTTACATCGATTGGTGATGATGTTTTCTATGGATGTGATAGTTTAGAAAGCATCGTTATTCCAGATTCTGTTATTTCGATAGGAAAAGAAGCGTTCCGCGAGTGTGGAAATTTACGAAGCATCGTTATTTCTGATTCGGTTACATCGGTAGACGATAGAATGTTCTATAAGTGTGAGAGCTTAAAACGTATTGTTATTCCAGATTCTGTTATTTCGATAGGAAAAGAGGCGTTCCGCGAGTGTGGAAATTTACGAAGTATCGTTATTCCAGCTTCGGTTACATCGATAGACGATAGAGCGTTCTATAAGTGTGAGAGCTTAAAACACATTTCTATTCCAGATTCTGTTATTTCGATAGGAAAAGAGGCGTTCTGCGAGTGTGGAAACTTACGAGGTGCCGTTGTTCCAGCTTCTGTTACTTTGATTGGTGATAGAGCGTTCTATAAGTGTGAGAGTTTAAAACGCGTTGTTCTTCCAGCTTCAGTTACATCGATTGGTGATGATATGTTCTATGGATGCGGTAGTTTAGAACGTATTGTTCTTCCAGCTTCAGTTACATCAATTGGTGATAGAGCGTTCTATAAGTGTGAGAGCTTAAAACACATTTCTATTCCAGCTTCAGTTACATCAATTGGTAATAATGTGTTCTTTTGGTGTAAGAGCTTAATAAGTATCAATATTCCGGTTGGAACTCTAGAAAAGTTTAAGAAGTTATTACCTAAATATATACATTTATTACACGAAACAAACAAGAATCGAAATAGCATATAGAAACAGTTTTCTAGGAAGAGAGCATAAGGAGTTACAAAAATAAAACAATAAATTGTAAGAGGAACTAGTATCAAATAACTAAACAAGGTTTTTAGAACGAAAAATTGGGGATGTATTATTGATTTTTTTATATAAGAAAAGGTAATATCTTTGTTTATAAATTATTGTTAAACAATAACTAAACAAAATAAGATATGGAACAAAAACAATCTAATTTAGTAACCTTTTAGAAAAGGCTGTTTGGTACCGCAGAGAAAAAGAAACAAGAAGGTCTGGATAAACAGACTTCTTCTAGTACCTGGCAGAAATTGAGAGAGAAAGCAGATCCTAATAATATGTATTTCCGGAATCCGGATTCGTTGTAATTTTTCTTACCGATAACGGCAAGAGAAGAAGTGGGGCAATAAACAAGCAAGAGGAAGCCTCTTCGAAAAGAAGTTTCCTCTTGTTAAGAGTTCAGAAAGCTCAAAAGTTCAAAATGTCAAAAAGGTCAATAAGTTCACTTAGTAGTCCCAGTGATGTGGAGGTTGGGGCTCAGGTACTGGGGTTAGATTTGGTGCCGGAGTCGGAGGGGCTTTGGGTTCTAACTTTGTCTCCACACAGCCTACTTTATGGTAGATGCCATGCGATACTTTCTCGACCAAATGGCTACTAAGCCAATCTTTCAATCTTCGTTTTATTGTGCTCTCAGAAACATTTTTATCTGCTGCTACCTTAAGGAGATCCTGGGTAGTAAAGTAGCAAGGGAGATTGTCCAATATATCCCGTGTCAAGGTGCCCTGTTTCTTCAACTTTGCTATCTTTCCGGTAGGCAGAGGCATAATGAACTGGGCAGCCGTATAGTAGATATACTCTATCCAAGAGGCAATCAAACGGGCAGTCTGCACCGAGCAAGCTATCTGCTGCGGGTGGTCTGCTGTATAACTGTCGTACAATTCGTTCCGGTCGTAGGCATGCATATACGTAAGCGTAGCACATAGGCTCATTGCTTTGTTGAGCAGACGCATCGTAAAACTGGTCATGGCATCGCTGCCCAGATAAGTGGACTTGGCGTTGCAAGCGGCAATCTTTTCAGTTAGCAAGTCCAAACATTCCCGACTGAAGGTTATTTCTACATGAGACTTCAGCGTGAACTTGGCAAAGGTGTTGATTGATCCTTGTAGCTTAGCCCAATAATCCCTTTTGCGTATAGTCATCTCACTCAGCGGAATATACCGGTAATCATTCACAAGCGGGAGATAGATGTACCGAGCGAACAAACCGCCGTCCTGATCTTCGATAAACTGCTGGACGGCTGAAAGTGTGCCTCCCGCAATCTGGATCAAATGAACTTCCGGGACTTTAAAATAATCTCCATTCTTATAATCGATGGTTATCGAGCCGCTCTCTAAACTATCTCGCCAGAATTCGTTTTTGATACCATATTTCTGGAACCGGTTGCTCGCAGCACTTGCGATTTCCTCTGTTACAAAAAAAGTAGTGAAAATACTATTTGAATAAATTCGATAGGCCAGTTGGCTTTCAGAAGTGTGAGCGGAAGTCAACAAGTGTAACTTCTTCGGAACTATGGGCTCTTCCCCACAGTCGCAAGGGGCGGATTTGTCCTTCGAGGCTTTATATTGAGCCATGCAGTCGTCATATTCCTTCTTCTTGGCTTTAGCCGGATTGATCTCCGTCTCTTGCTGCCAAGCCCCGATTGCATCATCGTAAAGATTTACAATCCGTTCGATCGTATTGATGTTTCCTTTACCGCTACTCGAGGGACCTACCCACATGACACTGACCAGCGGAGACATCTCTCGTTTGGAATAGAACCGGAGGTTCGGGATCATTCCCCCGAAAGCAGCCAGACTACTAATGCACAAGGCCCACTGGATATCCTTCCGTTCCTTCGTATCCATGACCTCACGGACCAAAAAAGGCATCTCTGCCTCGAACTCGCCATAATCGGGCATCTCCGCACGGATCGGATCAAAGAATTCGTCTACCTCCGATTCTGACAGTTCTTCACCGCCTTCTGTAGCATTATTACCTAATGAACTTTTTGAACTTTTGACCGTTTCCACTAAACGTTGCTTGAAGCTATAAGTCTTCTTGTTCTTTCCAAACTCATCTTTATTATGTTCGTAGATGTATTCAATAATCTCGGTGATTTCTTTGCGTTGAAAGTCCGGTTCGGAATAACGGGTTACACATTCCTCTATAACGGCTCCCTTCTCAAACCCAGCCCGGTTCAGACGAGGTGTGATGGAGGCAAGCAGATTCCGGTGGCGTACACCCGGTATCATCGCTACATCTTGGTCCACCTTATCCAGATACTTTTGGAGACCAATACTACCGTCTGCCGGAATTGCATTCAGGGCATTGAGTATAGACATGACTCGTTTGCATCGATTACTTCCGAATTTTCGTTCACGTAGAGGTCCGGGGCATAGTTGATAATCATTAACCGGGTAATATCCGAACACGATTTGTCATGTGGCACACCAATTATACTTGAAATAAACAAGGCCATTTTATCATAAACCACCTTGAAGATAGCATCCGTCAAGTTTTTAACACGAAACAAAACATGAAACCCTTGCATGCTCAGACTGGGCAAAGCTATATAAACCGAAGATATTTGTTTGATCTTCTCCCCAATTTGATCATAAACACCTTCCGGAATTTTGTCGAAATCAAGCATGAGTAAATCGGTTAGTTCATGTTCCTCCTCTGCCTTACGTACATTTTTGGGGAAGAAGGCATGTGGGGTAATTGCTGGCATCTGCTTCTTGATTTCATCATACTCCGGTGTTCCTTTCCCTGCTTTACGGGCCTTTTCGGTTATCTCTTTTAGGGTATAGAACATACCCGTTTCAGGATTTCGCATTCCGGTAGGATAATCCCCGATTTTCATACTAGCTATCAACTCTTCTAGAGTGATGGTCTTTGTGGATGTGTTTGTAAACACATTTCCAAATACATTAAGATTATTATTTATCATTTTATAAATGTTTTAAAATTATATCGCAATATAAATATTTTTCATTCCACCAAAAAATTCGAAGAAAAATATTTAATTCGCTATTTATAAACATATCGAATTAAATATTCTTTAATCCGAATTAAATGGATACGAATCTATATTAAGTAAAATTTAATTATGTATCTGATCTCGAAAAAATGATTATACGCGCGCGTACAGCTAATTATTTAACCTCTGCTATGTACCTACCCATCCTGAGGCGGATAGGTACTTATTACGGCTCGCCTAGGTACTGGATGATGATACGTACTTGAAGCGGGGTGAGAACCCGTTGTCCCTTTTTCCATCCCGATTCTTGCAACTCGTGCGTAAGTTTTGGATTGAAACGTATCCAACTGCTTAAACGCTTGCCTGCCGATTCCGGAGTCAGATCCGGTGCATAAAGGATGGCTAATTCTTGCCAGCCGTATGTCCTTATTTTAAAATCTTCCATATTCTAATAACCTTTAGATTTCTACTGTAAGTTACACATTCCGTTACCAGCCACCAAAAAACAAGTCGAAAGTTTAATTCGTATAGAAATCTGTATCTGAATGTATTAACTTGCTTATTCGTCTATCTTCATATAACTGAAATGGAACATTCCTGGTCTTTTATCTTTGTAATAAATAAAAGGCAGGACCGTAGAAAGTCAGTGAAATGATATCCTGCCTAACTTGAAAATTTATGGATTAACAAACTAAAAAAGGAGGTGTATATGTCACTCACGTATCATTTAGTACAACGGCCCGACAAGAGTGAGGGTGCATTGGAAGGTAGCAAATTGTATTACGGACAGATCAAAATCAGGCAACAAGTCGATTTTGATACCTTGTGCGAACGAATTGCCGATCGTTCGACGGCATCTAAGGGAGATGTGATGGTGGTCATCGATGGATTGATCAGGGTATTAACTACCGAACTTCAGGCAGGGAACAGCGTACAGATGGGAGAATTTGGGAATTTCCGTTTGAGTGTAGGTAGTTCAGGTGTAGCCAATGCCGAAGATTTTAATACGTCGTTGTTCAAGAAAGGGAAGATTATCTTCACGCCTGGTAGCCGGTTGAGAACCATGAGTGCCAGTCCTAAATTTGAACGTATTGAATTGAAACCGGCAGAATGAATGGTTTCCGACAGTGTAGCAAAGTCTGTTGGTGTAGGTAAAGAGAGCATCAGAACGATGCTCTCTTTTTTTTGACTATACTTTAGTTTTCTCATATTTAATCGTTATATTTGCAAATATCATCAATTTATTATCTCAAATTGTAATTGGATGTAATATGGGATCTGAAAAAATAAACAGGATAAAAGCTGTATTGGCAGAGCAGGGAAAAACCGGAAAATGGTTGGCAGAACAGTTGGGCAAGAATGAAGCAACCGTTTCGCGTTGGTGTTCTAATACCAGTCAACCTTCGTTGGAAATGTTGATGGAGATAGCTGCCATATTACAGATAGATGCAAGACAACTGATTAATAAAGGAAAGGAATAATAAAGAGTATGGCGAAGAAAAATGAAGGAAATGCTGAAACAGGAAGAAGAGAGTAAAAATAATTTGTTGAATCTGTTTAGGGAATTGGGGTATGGAATTGAATGACAAAATAGTAATCTATCGTTCGGAAGACGGAGAAACACAGCTTGAGGTTAGAATAGACCAAGATACGGTATGGCTGAATGCTTATCAGATAGCCGAACTATTTGGGCGCGATTCAAAAACAATCCGTAAACATATAGCCAATGCCATAAAAGAAGAACTGGCAGGCGAAGTGGTTGTCGCAAATTTTGCGACAACCACAGAACATGGTGCGATAGAAGGCAAAAGCCAGACACATGATGTACGTTTCTATAACCTTGATGTCATCATTTCTGTTGGTTATCGGGTCAAATCAAAAAAAGGTGTGGACTTTCGCCGATGGGCTAATAGAGTGCTGAAAGAATATCTGGTGAAAGGCTATGCCGTCAACAAGGTTTTGACCGAACAGCGTTATACTGAATTGAAGCAATTGGTAACGGTCTTGGGCCGTACAGTCAAGGCACAGGAAGCGCTGACATCGGAAGACGCGCTCAATCTGGTGGAAGTGGTTTCCGACTATGCTTATGCTCTTGATACGTTGGATAAGTACGATTATCAGCAACTGGCGGTAGAGCAGACCACAAACGAAGCCAAGTTCCATGCCACCTACGAAGGAGCCATGCAAGCCATAGAAGAACTGAAGACCAAGTTTGGCGGCAGCCAGTGGTTCGCCCATGAGAAAGACGATTCTTTTAAAAGCTCCATCGGGCAAATATATCAGACGTTTGGTGGGCAAGATCTTTATCCTTCTGTAGAGGAAAAAGCAGCCATGTTGCTTTATCTCGTGACGAAAAACCATTCATTTAGTGATGGCAACAAACGTATTGCAGCCACACTTTTTCTGTGGTTTATGGCCGGTAACGGCATTCTCTACAATGCGGATGGGAGTAAGCGCATTGCCGATAACACCCTTGTGGCTCTTACGCTGATGATTGCTGAGAGCCGTACAGAGGAAAAGGATATTATGGTGAAAGTAGTAGTCAATCTGATTAACAAGAACAACTATGAGTAAGGAGAATTATAGACGGCTGGGTGATTATATTCGTGAGGTGGATGTAAGGAATCGGGATTTGGAGGTGAAGGAGCTTTTGGGAGTAAGTGTTTCTAAAGAGTTTATACCATCTATAGCCAATACTATAGGAACTGATATGTCTTCTTATAAAGTTGTTAAGTTTCGGCAATTTGTTTATATTGAAGATACTTCACGTAGAGGAGATAAAATAGCGATTGCTTTACTACAGGATTTTAAAGAAGCTATAGTTTCTTCTATTTATACCGTTTTTGAAGTAAAGAACCAGGATGAACTTCTTCCCGAGTATCTAATGATGTGGTTCCGTCGTCCGGAATTTGACCGTTATGCCCGCTTTAAATCTCATGGCAGCGCAAGAGAGATTTTTAGTTGGGAGGAAATGTGCGATGTTTTTCTTCCTATTCCACCTATTGAGCAACAACGAAAGATTGTGACTGAATATGAAGCTGTTTCTCGAAGAATCCGTTTGAATGAACAGATGATTGCCCGTTTGGAGGAAATAGCTCAAGCACTCTATCGCAAAATGTTTGTGGATGGGATAGATAAAGAAAATCTGCCGGAAGGGTGGAGAATGGGGACGCTGGGAGAAATTGCTGAATATGTTAATGATAAAATTTCCTTAGAAGATATTGAAGATACTGATTACATTTCAACCGAAAATATGTTGAAAGATAAAAAAGGCATAATATATTCTACGAATAAGCCTGATAATGGTAGAGGAACGAAGTTTAAAAGAGAAGATATTCTTGTTTCAAATATCCGTCCATATTTTAAGAAGATTTGGAAGGCTTCATTTGACGGTGCTTGTTCTAATGATGTCTTATGTTTTAGATCAAAAGATAAAAATAACACATTACTCCTTTTTTATATAATGGAACAAGATTGCTTTTTTGACTATATAATGGCCGGCAGTAATGGAGTAAAAATGCCACGAGGTGATAAAGATTGGATAATGAAATATCCAATATTAAAGCCTCCCAAAAAAGACATTGAACAATTTCAAATGAAAACATATACTTTATATAAATGTATAATTAATTATAAGCAAGAAAAACTACAAATGCGAAAAATACAGTCTTTGCTAATGGCAAGGATTGGACAATAAAAAATTAGTTTATGAAATCAATTTTTGAAAGAGGTACATTTAATGCTTATAGAATTACGGACTCTCGATTAAATGAAGCACTAAATGAAACAAAAATGTTTGCTGAGGGAGGCCGTATTTCTTCATATAAAACAACTATTTTCTTATCACATAAACATAGTGATTTGGATGATTTAAAAGATGTTATAGGTTTCCTTCAAAGTAAATATAACGTCAATGTATATATCGATAGTATGGATAAAAATATGCCTCAGACGACAAGTGGAGAAACTGCCCAAAGAATAAAAAACATTATAAAGAGATGTGATAAGTTTATTCTTCTTGCAACTAACGATGCTATTGAGTCTAAATGGTGTAATTGGGAATTAGGATTCGGAGATGCTAACAAATATCGAGATAATATAGCCTTATTCCCAATAAAGGAAAAAGGTGCGTATGATTATACATATAAGGGTAATGAATACATGCAGATTTATCCGTTTATAGCATATTATTATGGAAGTGAACACTACAAAAATGGAGATCTAGTGACACCTGGCTATTATGTGTGTTATTATAGTAGTGATGGCACAAGAATAATAACTCCAATTTCACAATGGTTAAATAAATAAACTTTATGGATGAAAAAAAAATTAAGCATTTGGAATTTATTCAAAGCATAATAAATAGAATGAATTCTAATTCATTTGCAATAAAAGGATGGGCTATTACAATTGTTTCTGCTTTATTAGCCTTATATGCTAGTAGCTCAAAAGTAACATACGTTTTTGTCGCAATTATACCTACTATTATTTTTTGGTGTTTAGACTCTTACTATTTGCAACAAGAACGTAAATTTAGAGGATTATATTCTGATGTGATTAATTCTAATCCGAGAATAGGATTATTTGCGATGCCAATAGATTTGTATCAAGGAGGAGATTATAGATATTGTAAAAGTCTTTTCTCCATGACTATAGTAATATTGTATGCTTCAATTGTTTTATTATTATTTTTAGGAGGGCTAGCTTTATTATATTGGGATTCTATAATTAACTTAATAAATAACTGGTATGGCAAAGAGACAAGTCTTTTATAGCTTTCATTTTGCAAATGATAGTTGGAGAGCTGGACAAGTAAAAAATATGGGGGTTGTAGAAGGTAATCCTCCTGTTTCGTCTAATGAGTGGGAAGAAGTAAAAAGAAAAGGAGAGAATGCCATAAAGAACTGGATAAATACTACGATGTATTATCGTTCGTGTGTTATTGTTTTAATTGGTTCTGAAACGGCATCACGGAAATGGTGTAATTACGAAATAAAACATGCCTGGGAAGAGGGAAAAGGCATAGTGGGAATTTATATACATGGCTTAGAGAATCTTATGGGATCCCAAGGTAGGAAAGGAGCAAATCCTTTTGAAAACTTTTGTATTGATAGGACATTTAACTATATTGCGAAACATCAGATTCCACAAGATAAAAATGAGATTAATTTAAGTTCTGTATGTAAAGCCTATGATACTCCATATAAGATGGGTAAAAACGTGTATGGATATATAAAAGATCATCTTAATACATGGGTTGAAGAAGCTATTAGAATAAGAAATCAATATCCAAAATAACTATGCCACACTTCAACGAACATACCCTCGAACTCTCCTTCATGGAACTGTTCCAGCAGGAAGGATATATCTATACCAGCGGAGAAGAAATCCATAAAGAAGCAGATGAAGTATTGCTGCGCGATGATATGCGTACGTATCTTCGTAACCGCTATCGAGAGGCTGGTATCACTCCTCTTGAAATAGAAAGTGTATTGGCAAGGTTGACGGCCAATGCTGGGTGGTCTTTGTATGATAATAATGCACAGACCTATCGGCTGATGACCGAAGGCTTTTCGTTGAAGCGTGAAGATGCTGCTTTGCCCGATTTGTTTATCGAACCGATAGATTTCAGCGAGGAAGGAAGAGACAATAATCTGTTCCGTGTAGTCAATCAGTTGGAAATAAAAGGAACTGAGAAGCGTATCCCTGACGGTATTGTATATGTGAATGGTTTGCCAGTAGTAGTGCTGGAATTTAAAAGTGCAGTAAAAGAAGATACTACTATTATGGATGCCTACACCCAGCTCACCGTGCGCTATCGTCGTGATATTCCCGATTTGTTCAAATACAATGCGTTTGTGGTAATCAGCGATGGGGTAAACAACAAATACGGCTCGCTGTTTTCACCCTACGATTTCTTCTATACCTGGCGAAAGGTGGAGGCCGACGACAAGGCGACGGATGGTATCAATTCCCTGCTGACCATGGTCAAAGGATTGTTCCGCAAAGACAGATTACTAAGCGTAATCAAGGACTTTGTGTTCTTCCCCGATTCGTCGAAGAACGAAAAGAAAGTGGTTTGCCGCTATCCGCAATTCTTTGCCACGCACAAGCTGTTTGAGCATATCCGCCAGCATTCTAAACTTCGGGAGGAAGGCGACGGAAAAGGTGGTACCTACTTTGGAGCTACCGGATGCGGGAAGAGTATCACGATGTTGTTTCTCAGCCGTATGCTGATGCGTAGCCGGGAATTTGCCAGTCCTACAATTGTCCTGATAACCGACCGCACCGACTTGGACGATCAGCTTTCCAAACTATTCGGTACGGCCAAGAACTTCATCGGCGACGAATGTGTGATAGAAGTGGAAAACAGGGATAAGCTACGGGAGCATTTGGCCGGACGAACCAGCGGCGGGGTTTTTCTGACCACCATTCATAAATTCACGGAAGATACACTGCTTTTGTCAAAACGGGCCAATATCATTTGTATATCAGACGAGGCGCACCGCTCGCAGACGAATCTTTCCATGCAGGTGAAACAGACCGAAAAGGGCGTAAGGCGTCATTATGGTTTTGCCAAATACCTGCACGACTCATTGCCCAATGCTACGTATGTGGGATTTACGGGCACTCCGATTGATGCGACAATTGATGTGTTCGGCGAAGTGGTGGATGCCTATACCATGACCGAATCGGTGACCGATGGTATTACGCGATGCATTGTGTATGAAGGACGTGCCGCCAAAGTGCTGATCGACAATAAAAAGTTGCAGGAGATAGAACAGTATTACAAGCAATGCGCCGAAGAAGGTGCGAATGAATATCAGATAGAAGAGAGCAAAAAGGCTGTTACCAAGATGGAAAGAATATTAGGTGATTCCGACCGTCTGCAAGCAGTGGCAGAAGATTTTATCACCCATTATGAGAAACGGGTGGAAGAAGGAAGTACGGTAGAAGGCAAGGCCATGTTCGTCTGTTCCAACCGTACAATTGCTTTCAATCTCTACAAGAAAATTATCGCCTTGCGCCCTGAATGGGCTGAGAGAACCGGAGAAAAAAAGCAAGATGTAAGTTATCTAATGGCTGCCGACCCATTTATTTCATATGGAAACCAAGAACTTCCTATTGAGAAAATCAAACTGATTATGACGCGAAGTAAGGATGATGAACTGGAACTTTATGAATTGTTGGGTACGGATGACGATCGTCGGGCTTGGGCTGAAGAATACAAAAAGCCTAAATCGAACTTTAAGATAGCCGTTGTGGTGGATATGTGGACGACGGGTTTTGATGTAGACTGTCTGGATACGATGTATATAGACAAACCCTTGCAGCAACATACGCTGGTCCAGACCATCTCGCGTGTGAATCGTGTTTATCCGGGGAAAGAAAAAGGATTGGTAGTAGATTATATCGGTATCAAAAGTAACATGAATGTTGCCCTGAAACGCTATGCGCAAGGGGATGCCAATTTGGATTCGGTTGAAAATGTTGACCAGTCGGTTACAATAGTAAAAGATGAACTGGATATCATCCGACGGCTGTTTGGAAAGTTTGATTATTCCGCCTTTTCTGCTGGTACACCGTTGGAGCAATTGGATTGCTTGAATCGGGGAGCCGAATGGATGCAGCGCACCAAGGAACAGGAGAATCTGTTTATGGGACATGCCAAGAAATTGAAATCGGCATTTAATCTTTGCAGTAATAGTGAGGAAATAGGCAACACCGAGCGGGAGGAAATTCATTATTTCTGTGGGGTACGATCCATTATTTATAAACTGACAATTGGAGAAACACCGGATATTTCGCAAATGAATCGTCGGGTCGGTGAAATGATAGAAGAGGCCATTCAGTCGGAAGGTGTGGAAGAAATCATCCAGATAGGTAATGATAAGGAGAATCTGGATGTATTAAGCGAGGAATACATGGAACGGCTGGGTAAACTGAAATTACCCAATACGAAAGTGAAACTGATGGAACGGTTGCTGAAAACTGTTATTACCGAGTTTAAGAAGGTAAATAAGGCAAAAGGAGTAGATTTTTCCAAACGTTTGAATACCTTGGTAGAAAAATATAATGAACGAAGGGATAGTGCGATTTTTGCGGATGAAGTACTGACGGAAGTGGCAAACCAAATGGCAGACTTGCTGAAGGAACTGAATAAGGAAAAGAACTCTTTCCAGAATTTAGGTATCAGTTACGAAGAGAAAGCTTTTTATGATATTCTTAAATCTATTGCTAAGCAATTTGGTTTTGAGTATCCCGAAGATAAGTTGTTGAAATTGGCTGCCGAGATAAAGAAGATTGTGGCAGACAAGTCTAAATACACAGACTGGTCTACCCGTGATGATATCAAGGCTGAACTGAAAATGGATTTGATTCTGATATTGGCAGAATATGATTATCCTCCGGTAACAAATGATGAGGTATTTAAGGAGATTCTGGAACAAGCGGAGAATTTCAAGAAACATAACAGATGAGAAATGAAGATGAATTCAATGGTTACTTTTAGTAGTAAAGAAAATTATTCCAATTATCTTTGCTAAATAATAAGGATAAAAGATAAGTTATGAATATACGGAAGTGTGTTTGGGGCATTTGCCTGTTGGCTGGATTGCAAGTATTACAAGCTGCTGAAAAGTCGGAGAGTGATTATTTATTGATCGGAAGTTATGCGCCGGCAGAACGTGAAGGACTTGCTTTGTATCGTTTGAATCAAGAAACAGCAGATGTAGAAAGAGTCAGTGGTTTGGCCGGTATTTTGAATCCATCTTTTCTGACTCCTAATCCGGAAAAAGGGTTGGTGTATGTTGTGGGAGAAGGAGATACCGATGCCAACTCAACGGTTCATACGGTATCTTTGGATGAGCAGACAGGAACTATGTATCTGATAAATACGTTACCAACGTTGGGTGCGTCGCCTTGCCATGTCCGTTTATCTCCTTTGGGAAAATATTTGGTAACAGCCAATTATACGGGCGGTAGTTTAAGTCTTTTTTCATTGGATGAAAAAGGATGTATTCATACCCGGGAAGCAGTTTTGAAGTTTGAAGGGAAAGGCCCGAATAAAGAAAGACAGGAAAAATCACATCTTCATTATTCGATCTTTAGTCCGGATGGAAACTATTTATTGGCCGACGATTTAGGAACCGACAAGGTATATAGTTATCCTGTTCATGAGAAAGCTCCTTATATTCAGCAGGCTGAACGAATCGATAATCCTGTTCGACCGGGTTCGGGACCTCGGCATCTGTGTTTTCACCCGAATGGGAAATGGGCTTATTTGATCAATGAATTGTCGGGTGCCGTAATCTTCTTTACTTATCAGGAAGGACATTTACAAGAAAAGCAATCCATCCAGGCAGATGAGGTAGGAGCACAGGGAAGTGCCGACATTCATCTTTCGCCCGATGGTCGTTTTCTGTATGCTTCCAACCGATTACAGAATGACGGTATTGCCATATTCTCAGTATCCGAAGCAACAGGAGAGCTGACGAAAGTGGCCTATCAGCATACAGGCCGTCATCCACGTAACTTTATGATTACGTCTAACGGACGTTATTTATTGGTGGCTTGCCGGGATGACAACGAGGTACAGATTTATCAACGGGATCTGCAAACCGGGAAATTGCAGGATACCGGAAAAAGAATTCAAATGTCACAACCCGTTTGTTTGCAACTTTATAATAGCAATAAGTGAGTTTTTGGGCTTTTTTAAAGAAAAATGATCTATTGGCATTTGAAAGCCTGTCTTTATGACAAAAAATATTCCTATCTTTGCACCGGGAAAACAAAACCTAGTAAGACAAGATGGAAATACTAAAGCACGAATGTGGCGTAGCCATGGTGCGACTGCTGAAACCATTGGAGTATTATCATCAGAAATACGGGACCTGGATGTATGGTCTTAACAAGTTGTACTTGTTGATGGAAAAGCAGCATAACCGTGGGCAGGAAGGCGCCGGATTAGCTTGTGTAAAGCTAGAAGCGAAGGCAGGAGAAGAGTATATGTTTCGTGAAAGAGCCTTGGGAACAGGGGCTATTACCGAGATTTTTTCTGCCGTCCACGAACATTTTCGGGATTTAACACCCGCCCAGTTGAACGATCCTATCTTTGCCAAGAACAATCTTCCTTTTGCCGGAGAGCTTTATATGGGGCATCTCCGTTACAGTACGACCGGAAAATCCGGTATTTCTTATGTCCATCCTTTTTTACGCCGTAATAACTGGCGTGTCAAGAATCTGGCCCTTTGTGGTAATTTTAACCTGACGAATGTAGATGAGATCTTTGAAGATATTACTGCAATTGGTCAGCATCCTCGTAAATTTGCGGATACTTATATTATGCTCGAACAGGTAGGACACCGGTTGGACCGGGTCGTGGAACATCTGTATCAGCAATGCGAGGCTGAAGGACTGCGGGGTATGGATATTACGCATGCCATTGAAGCCCGGATTGATCTAGGCGATGTATTGAAACGGTGTGTACCTACGTGGGATGGTGGTTTCGTTATTTGTGGTATCACAGGCAGCGGCGAGATGTTCAGTGTGCGTGATCCGTGGGGAATCCGTCCGGCGTTTTATTATGCCGATGATGAAATCGTTGTCTTGGCTTCCGAACGTCCGGTGATCCAAACTGTCATGAATGTACATGCTTGGGATATTAAAGAACTGAATCGGGGAGAAGCCGTATTTGTTAGTAAGACCGGTAAACTACGGGTGGAACAAATTGTTGAGCCGAAGAAAAACAGAGCATGTTCGTTCGAACGGATTTATTTCTCACGGGGTAGTGACATTGATATTTATAAAGAACGGAAGAAACTAGGAGAGACATTGGTTCCTGATGTCTTGAAAGCCGTAGATAATGATTTGGATCATACCGTATTCTCTTTCATTCCAAATACAGCTGAAGTAGCTTATTATGGCATGTTGGAAGAATTGAATAATTATCTGAACGGTATCAAGAAGAAATGGATTGCCGACAAGCGTCATCTCTTCCAGGAAGAAGAACTGGAACAGATTCTTTCCATGCGTGTCCGTACAGAAAAAGTTGCTATCAAGGATATTAAGCTGCGTACTTTTATTGCTGAAGGAAACAGCCGGAATGATTTGGCTGCCCACGTATATGATATAACCTACGGAAGTATTGTTCCGTTTGAAGATAATCTGGTGGTTATAGATGATAGTATCGTGCGCGGGACAACGTTGAAGCAAAGTATTATCAGTATTCTGGATCGCCTGCATCCGAAGAAGATTGTGATTGTCTCTTCATCTCCGCAAGTCCGTTATCCGGATTATTACGGTATCGACATGTCTCGCATGAATGAGTTTATTGCCTTTAAGGCGGCAGTAGCATTGTTGGAAGAGCGGGGAATGGAGAACGTTTTGATGGATGCTTATCAGAAAGCCAAAAAGCAGGAACGGGAATCATTGGCAGAAGTCAACTACGTAAAAGAAATCTATGCTCCGTTTACAGATGAAGAAATTTCCTCGAAGATGGTAGATTTGTTGACTCCAGTCGGAACAAAAGCCCAGGTGCAAATTGTTTATCAAACAATAGAAGGTTTGCACGCTTCTTGTCCGAATCATCCGGGCGACTGGTACTTTTCGGGAGATTATCCGACGCCGGGTGGTGTACGGATGGTAAACCGAGCCTTTATTCATTATATGGAAGAAGAATATTTAGTCAAATAAACATACTTAATGTTATATGCAAAAAGATAGAACTGCAACTTTAATCCTGGATGACGGGACTGTATTTCATGGTTTTTCTTTTGGTGCTGAAAAGCCAGTGAGCGGTGAGGTCGTGTTTAACACAGCCATGATAGGTTATCCTGAAAGTTTGACCGATCCTTCGTATGCCGGTCAATTGATGGTACTGACTTATCCGTTGGTAGGAAATTATGGTGTTCCGCCTCGGACTTTCCGTCCCGATGGTTTGTCTGAATTTATGGAGAGTGAACGTATTCATGCAGATGCAATCATTGTAAGTGACTATAGTCATGAATATTGCCACTGGAATGCAACTTGTAGTTTGGGCGACTGGTTGAAGCAGGAAAATATTCCTGGAATTTATGGAATAGATACACGGGCATTGACAAAGAAGTTGCGCGAACATGGTGTCATGATGGGACGTATCGTGATGGAAGATGTAAAAAAAGATGTAGCGACCTATTTGCATGATTTCGGAAATTACGGGGCAGTCAATTATGTAGATGAGGTTTCATGCAAGGAAGTGATTACTTACGGAGAGGGAGCTGGCAAGAAGCGGGTTATTCTGGTGGATTGCGGCGTAAAGCATAACATTATCCGTTGTTTGTTGAAGCGTGGTGTGACTGTTGTTCGTGTTCCTTGGAATTATGATTTTACCCAGTTGGAATATGATGGAGTGTTTATCAGTAATGGCCCGGGCGATCCTGATACGTGTGATGCTGCCGTACAGAATATCCGGAAGGCGATAACCGGCGATAAACCTATCTGTGGTATCTGTATGGGAAATCAGCTGTTGGCAAAAGCAGGTGGAGCTTCTATCTATAAGTTGAAGTATGGTCATCGAAGCCATAATCAACCGGTACGGATGGTAGGAACCAACCAATGCTTTATTACTTCACAGAACCATGGATATGCTGTTGACAATAATACCTTGGGTAAAGATTGGGAACCCTTGTTCATCAATATGAATGACGGAACGAATGAAGGAATCCGTCACAAGACGAAACCTTTCTTCTCTTCTCAATTCCACCCGGAAGCTTGCAGTGGACCGACAGATACAGAAGCTTTGATCTTTGATAAATTTGTCGGTATGTTATAAAGAATAATCAGTACTAATTTTTGCATGAGAGTCGTTTATGAAAGATAATATCAATAAAGTCCTTATTTTAGGTTCGGGAGCACTGAAGATTGGTGAAGCGGGAGAATTTGATTATTCCGGAAGCCAGGCATTGAAAGCCATTAAGGAAGAAGGAATCCAGACGGTTTTGATCAATCCGAATATTGCTACGGTACAGACATCTGAAGGTGTAGCCGACACGGTTTATTTCTTGCCTGTCACTCCATATTTTGTAGAGAAGGTTATTGAGAAAGAACGTCCGGATGGTATTCTGTTGGCTTTCGGTGGTCAGACGGCATTGAATTGTGGTGTCGCATTGTATCAGAGTGGTGTATTGGAGAAATATGCCGTACGTGTATTGGGAACGCCGGTACAAGCTATCATGGATACGGAAGACCGCGAACTGTTTGTTCGTCGTTTGGATGAGATTGGGGTCAAGACTATCAAGAGTGAAGCTGTAGAAACAATCGAAGATGCGCGTCGTGCTGCTGCTGAATTAGGTTATCCGGTAATTATCCGTGCTGCATACGCATTAGGAGGCCTGGGTTCAGGTTTCTGTGATAATGAGGAAGAACTGAATGTATTGGCAGAGAAAGCCTTCTCTTTCTCTCCTCAGGTCTTGGTGGAAAAGAGCTTGAAAGGATGGAAAGAAGTAGAATATGAAGTAGTGCGCGACCGTTATGATAACTGTATCACGGTTTGTAACATGGAGAACTTCGATCCGCTGGGAATCCATACGGGTGAAAGTATCGTCATTGCTCCTTCACAGACTTTATCCAATACAGATTATCATAAACTACGCGAGCTGGCCATCCGTATCATTCGCCATATCGGTATTGTGGGTGAATGTAATGTACAATATGCTTATGATCCAGATAGTGAAGACTACCGTGTCATTGAAGTGAATGCTCGTTTGAGTCGTTCATCTGCTTTGGCTTCCAAGGCAACCGGTTATCCGTTGGCTTTCGTGGCTGCTAAATTAGGATTAGGCTATGGCTTGTTTGATTTGAAGAACTCGGTGACAAAGACAACCAGTGCTTTCTTTGAACCGGCGCTTGACTATGTAGTTTGTAAGATTCCGCGCTGGGACTTGGGTAAGTTCCATGGAGTAGCACGTGAATTGGGTTCTAGTATGAAGTCAGTTGGTGAAGTCATGGCTATCGGACGTACTTTTGAAGAAGCCATTCAGAAAGGACTTCGTATGATCGGACAAGGCATGCATGGCTTTGTAGAAAATAAGGAACTGGTTCTTCCAGATATTGATAAGGCTTTGAGAGAACCGACCGATCGTCGTATCTTCGTTATCAGTAAGGCTTTCCGGGCTGGTTATACCATTGACCAAATACATGAGTTGACTAAAATCGACAAGTGGTTCTTGCAGAAACTGTATCGGATTATTGAAACGGCCAACGAACTGGAGGCTTGCAGCAAGATTCAGGAAGTTTCGGATGATTTGTTGCGTAAAGCAAAGATTCAGGGATTTTCCGACTTCCAGATTGCTCGTGCCTTGTTGAAGGATAAAATGGAAGATACGGATAAAGCTACTTTGCAGGTACGTCAAGACCGAAAATATCGTGGTATCGTCCCGGTTGTCAAGCAGATTGATACCTTGGCTGCCGAATATCCGGCTCAGACGAACTATCTGTATCTGACATATAGTGGAACGGAAAATGATGTCGATTATCTGGGCGATGGCCGTTCGATTGTTGTATTAGGTTCGGGTGCTTATCGAATCGGTAGTTCGGTTGAATTCGACTGGTGTGGTGTTCAGGCTTTGAATACGATTCGGAAAGAAGGCTGGCGTTCGGTGATGATCAATTACAATCCGGAGACGGTTTCTACCGATTATGATATGTGTGATCGTCTGTATTTTGATGAATTGACATTCGAACGAGTGATGGATATCCTCGAGCTGGAGAATCCGCACGGAGTAATTGTGTCAACAGGTGGACAGATCCCGAATAACTTGGCTATGCGTTTGGATGCTCAGCATATTCATATCTTGGGAACATCAGCTAAAAGTATTGATAATGCGGAAGACCGTGAGAAGTTCTCGGCTATGCTTGATCGGATTGGAGTAGATCAGCCACGTTGGAAAGAACTTTCATCGATGGATGATATTAATCAGTTTGTTGAGGAAGTCGGTTTCCCGGTTCTGGTTCGTCCAAGTTATGTGTTGAGTGGTGCGGCTATGAATGTCTGCTCCAACCAGGAAGAGTTGGTTCGTTTCTTGGAACTGGCAGCGAATGTATCCAAGAAGCATCCGGTTGTAGTCAGTCAGTTTATCGAACAATGCAAGGAAGTGGAAATGGATGCTGTGGCTCAGAACGGTGAGATCATCATGTATGCCATCAGCGAGCATATCGAATTTGCCGGTGTCCATTCAGGAGATGCTACTATTCAGTTCCCGGCGCAGAAACTGTATGTTGAAACTGTTCGTCGTATCAAGAAGATCAGTAAGCAGATTGCGAAAGAATTAAATATTTCAGGTCCATTCAATATCCAATACCTGGCGAAAGGAAATGAAATCAAGGTAATCGAATGTAACCTGCGTGCTTCCCGTAGTTTCCCGTTCGTGAGCAAGGTATTGAAGATTAACTTCATCGAACTGGCTACGCGGGTTATGTTAGGTTTGCCGGTTGAGAAGCCTAACAAGAATGAGTTTGATTTGGATTATGTTGGTATCAAAGCCTCTCAATTCTCCTTCAATCGTTTACAGAAGGCCGATCCGGTTTTAGGTGTAGACATGGCTTCTACGGGTGAGGTTGGTTGTATCGGTGATGATGTGTCGGAGGCAATTCTGAAGAGTATGCTGTCTGTCGGACAACGGATTCCGGAGAAGAATATCCTGTTATCAACTGGTACGGCTAAACAGAAGGTGGCTATGCTGGATGCTGCTCGTCTGTTAGCCCAAAAAGGATATAATCTTTATGCTACTGGCGGAACCCATCGTTTCTTCGCTGAGAACGGTATTCCGAGCACCTTGGTTTATTGGCCGAGTGAAACAGGAAAGGAACCGCAGGCTTTGACGTTATTGCATGAGAAGAAGATTGATATGGTGGTGAATATTCCAAGAGACCTTTCTGCTGGCGAATTGGATAATGGATATAAGATCCGTCGTGCTGCCATCGACTTGAATATCCCGTTGATTACAAATGCACGTTTGGCAAGTGCCTTTATCAATGCTTTCTGTACGTTGAGTATGGATGATATTCAGATCAAGAGCTGGCAAGAATATTAATGCTCAGTATATAGTATCAGATAGATAAGCCGCTGAAAGTTTCAGGTTCGCCTGACTTTTAGCGGCTTTTTATTTGATTATGATTGGATGATCAATAGGGAGAAATAAGGGAAATCCGTTTGGGTTATTATTTCCGGGTTGGATATATATTTCTCTTTTTCCGTGCCTACGTTCTCGAAGTAATGGAACTGGGCCTCCGGATGTTGGCGAATGCATGTATGGACAGCTTCGATGCAAGCCGATAGTTTCATAATAACCAGATTATATCCCTGACGGATCAACTGATCCAACTCGTCGGATGTTGCTGTTCCCGGAATCACCATCAGTCGTTCTTCCTGCTTGACGATATGTAATCCGCCTGTTGCTCCGGCTGCAATGAAAGCCGGTATGCCCGGAACTCGCTGCACACGGATTTGTTGCTTTTCCAGCTGATGGTAAATGTACTGGATGGATGTATAGAATCCGGCATCACCTTCTGCCACGATAACCACCTTTTTATCTTCTTGAAGCGCCCGGATGGCATCAGATAAAAGCTGATCGTAAGCTTCGATGGCTTTTTGCCGGTCTTTGCTCATGGGCAATACAAACGGATGGATCTTTTCTTCTTCGATCTCCAAAGCCCGTAGAATATGGGCGGCTCTGGAAACCTGTTTTCCTGAGGTCGTCAGCGTTGCCGGACAGAAGATCTGGTCTGCCTGTTGTAAAGTCTTTAAACCTTTTAAGGTGATTAATTCGGGTTCACCCGGACCCAAAGAGACGAATGTAATAGTTCGATTCATAATTTATTCGAGTTGAATGCAAGTGCAAAAATCTTTATTTTACGGTTGATTCGCAAGTATCGGTTGAGTTTTTTATTACTTTTGTGCCAAGTAACAGGTGTCTGTTTCCTTCGTGAAGCAAGGAACAGATGAAAAGGGAATCGGGTGAAAGTCCCGGACAGTCCACGCTGCTGTAAGTCTTTATAGGATTCGAAGTAACCTCTGTTCCACTGAATAATCGTCTATTCGGGAAGGAACTTCGAACGAGACAAAGTCAGAAGACCTGCCTGATTACTGATAATAACTTGGATGACTTCGCTTTCTGCGTGGTAATGGAAAGTGAAGGAAAATATTTAGACAGAATGACAATGATGAATGTAATCCGAATGGCAGGAGCCGTGTTGCTTCTTGCAGGAATAACGGGCTGCTCGTCACGCCCGGCAAATAATCAGGATACGATATCGACCGGAAAAGCGGTAACGGAAACCGTATTTACTGAGAAGATCAAACCGGAATATGCGGAAGGATTTGAGATCCGTTACGAAGGTGATATGGCTTTGGTTGATATTCATGATCCGCAGTCGGAGAATGTAGCCGAATATCATTATGCTTTGGTGCGTCGGGGCGATGCATCAACGGTTGTTCCTGAAGGATATGAGAAATTGGAAATACCGGTACGGAGTGTGATTTGTATGACTTCCTTACAGCTTTCTAACTTTATTAAGTTGGGAATAACGGAACGGGTAACAGGTATCACGAGTACGCGCCACTTGTTCAACGAAACGATGAATCGCCAGTTGGAAAGTGGAAAAACCGTGAAAATCGGTATTGAAGGGAACTTCGACAATGAAGCGGTTATGAGTATGAATCCTGACTTGATTCTGATCTCTCCGTTTAAACGGGGTGGCTATGAAGCTTTGAAGGATGTCGGGATTCCGTTGGTTCCGCATTTGGGATATAAAGAAATGACTCCGTTGGGACAGGCCGAGTGGATTAAATTCGTTGGCTTGCTTTGCGGTATGGAAAAGGAAGCCAATGCTTGTTTCGAGGCGATTGAACAGCGATATCAGGAATTGAAGGCGTTGACTGCCGATGGTAAGGTGAAACGCCGGCCGGTTGTCTTTAGCGGAGAGCTGAGAGGCGGAAACTGGTATGCCGTAGGCGGAAAGAGTTTCCTGGCTCAATTGTTCAAAGATGCCGGAGCCGATTATTTCTTGAAAGATGATGAGCGTTCGGGTGGTGTAACACTCGACTTCGAGACGGTTTACAATCAGGCAGATAATGCAGATTACTGGCGCATTGTCAATAGTTATCCGGGCGATTTCTCTTACGAAGCCCTGAAAGACCAGGATGCACGTTATGCTGACTTCAAGGCTTTCCGTGAACATGGGATTATTTACTGTAACATGAAGACGACGCCGTTCTATGAAGAAATGCCGACTGCTCCGGAGGTAATTCTGGCAGACTTGTTGCATATCTTTCATCCGGAACTGTTACCGGATCATCAGCCTGTTTTCTATAAACTGCTAAAGGAATAAGATCATGCGTTATACTCATACTTACCGGATGTTATTGATCCTGCTGCTGATCGTTGTTCTGTTGCTTCTGAATTTATTGCTGGGTTCAGTCTCCATTCCGGCACAATCCATCTGGAATATTCTGACGGGAGCTGGAAACGAACCTGTATCTTGGCAGAACATTGTCTGGAAATCCCGTTTGCCTCAGGCTTTGACGGCACTGGCTGCCGGTGCTGGTCTGGCAGTAAGTGGATTACAAATGCAGACGGTGTTTCGTAATCCGTTGGCAGGACCTTCGGTATTGGGAATCAGTTCAGGTGCCAGCATGGGCGTTGCTTTTGTCATTCTGTTGAGCGGTAGTCTGGGCGGTGTTGCCTTAAGCCGGCTGGGTGTAATGGGAGAAATTGCTTTGTCGGTTGCCGCTATTATCGGTTCTTTATCGGTGATGGCTCTGATTGTTTATGTATCGCAGAAAGTGAAAGGGAATGTCACCTTGCTGATTATCGGCGTTATGATCGGTTACGTATCGAATGCAGTGATTGGTGTCTTGAAATTCTTCAGTGTAGAAGAAGATATTCGGGCGTATGTGATATGGGGATTAGGCAGTTTCTCGCGTGTGTCCGGTAATCAGATGATGCTGTTTGTGACGTTGATGGCCATTTTGCTTCCTTTGTCTTTCTTGCTTATCAAGACATTAAACCTGATGTTGCTGGGTGATGGTTATGCCCGTAACTTAGGACTGAATATTAAACGGGCTCGTTTGCTGGTGATTGTATCGGCGGGCGTATTGACGGCTATTGTAACGGCTTATTGTGGTCCGATTATCTTCTTGGGACTGGCGGTTCCTCATTTGGCAAGAGCTATGTTTCAGACGTCTGATCATCGGACTTTGATGCCTGCTACTTTATTATTAGGTGCTGCCTTGGCATTAATTTGTAATCTGCTGGCCCGTATGCCAGGTTTTGAAGGAGCTTTGCCGGTTAATTCGGTCACGGCACTGGTGGGTGCTCCGGTAGTCGCTTCTGTTTTGTTCAACAAACGTAAAAATGATTGGAATGAATAAGGAAACGATCCGACTGGAGGAACTCTCAATAGGTTATTCTATTAAGAAGCATCATGCCAAAGAAGTGGCTTCGCACATACAGGCTACTATCCGGAGTGGCGAACTGACCTGTTTGTTGGGTGAAAATGGGGTAGGAAAATCAACCTTGCTTCGGACACTTTCTGCTTTTCAGCCGAAGCTGGGCGGACATATCTGGTTGCTCGGACGGGAAGTGGAATCTTATACCGATCGCCAGTTAAGCCGAATCATCAGTGTGGTATTAACCGAACGGTGTGAGATCCGGAATATGACAGTTCGGGATTTAGTTGGAATGGGCCGAAGTCCTTATACAGGTTTTTGGGGACGACTGACGGCAGAAGACTGGGAGATCGTGGATCAGTCTATTCGTTTGGTCGGAATCGAAGCGTTGGCTATGCGGATGGTACATACGTTGTCGGACGGAGAACGGCAGAAAGTGATGATTGCAAAGGCACTTGCTCAGGAGACTCCGATTATTTTCCTGGATGAACCGACAGCTTTTCTGGATTATCCCAGTAAAGTGGAAATCATGCAACTGTTGTATCGCCTGATACAAACGACCGAAAAGACAATCTTTCTTTCTACGCACGACTTGGATCTGGCTTTGGAAATTGCCGATAAGATCTGGCTGATGGACCGGAAACAGGGAATCATCACCGGTACACCTGAAGATCTGGCTTTATCGGGCCGACTGAAATCATTCTTCTCCGGAAGAGGTGTTGTATTTGATGAGGACAGTGGTCTTTACCGGATACAGGTGCAATATAAATATCAAATCGGAATCCGGGGCGAAGGTGTTCGATGCTCGATGCTGAAGAAGGCATTGCAACGCTGTGGTATCCGGGTAATGGATCAGGCATCGGCAGCTTTGCCATTTATTGAAGTGGCTCCTGATTCATTTATCCTTCATGCTGGAGAGCCGTCGGCTTATGAAACAATTGAGTCGTTATTGCAAGCCTTGCGCCAGATAAGTTTGCCCGAAATCTGATTCCTTATTTCAGGAAAATTGCATAAGTTTGCAAGACAAACCAAATAGAGAAAATACGAATGGTAAAACGTGTGCTGATATTCTTGCGGAATCTGATACTTTTCTTCTTTATCTCTTCTTTGCTGGCTGTCGTGCTTTATCGTTTCTTACCGGTGTATCTGACGCCGTTGATGGTGATTCGTTTGGCCGAACAAGCCAAGGCTGGTAAAACATTAAAGCTGGAACATGAATGGGTGCCGATCGAGAAGATTGCCCAGACCTTGCCTCAGGCCGTAGTGGCTTCTGAGGATAATTTGTTTATGGAGCATCCGGGATTTGATTTCAAGCAAATACAGAAAGCAAGAGAAGAGGCACGACAGGGAAAACGGGTTCGCGGAGCCAGTACTATCAGTCAGCAGACGGCCAAGAATGTTTTCCTATGGCAAGGAAAAACCTATTTCCGGAAAGGATTGGAAGCCTATTTCACCTTGTTGATCGAATGGATATGGGGCAAAGAACGGATCATGGAAGTTTATCTCAATTCGATCGAGATGGGCGATGGTATTTATGGAGCACAGGCTGTGGCTAAGGCGCATTTCAAGAAAGAAGCCTATCAGCTGACCAAAGGCGAGTCAGCTTTGATTGCCGCTTCATTGCCGAACCCGCGGCGTTTTAATTCGGGGAAACCTTCGCCTTATATGCGTCGCCGACAAGCCAAAATTATGTCGTTGATGGATAAAATTCTGCCGGTGGATATGGGATATAAAACACAACAAAAGTCGAAGAGTACAGGTAAAACTAAAAATAGAAAGAAATGGAGAGCTTCAGTTATCAGGATCTCGGAAGAATAGTGTACGCAAAGGCGCTGGATATTCAGACCGAAAAGTTTAACGCTTTACTGGCTGCCAAGGCGAAAGGGGAAAAAGGCCGGAATGAATTGTTGTTTTGTGAGCATGATCCGGTATTGACCATTGGGAAAAGCGGGAAGGATTCTAATCTGCTGATACCCGAAGCTCGACTTCAGGCTCTGGGTGTTTCTTACTATCACATTAATCGTGGCGGAGACATTACTTATCATGGTCCGGGGCAAATTACAGGATATCCGATTTTTGATTTGGAGACTTGGCATATCGGATTGAAGCAATATATTTATCGATTGGAGGAAACCATCATCCGTTTTCTGGCTTTATATGGATTAAAAGGGGAGCGTTTGGAAGGAGCAACCGGCGTATGGCTGGATCCTTTTGTGGCAGGAAAGGCGCGTAAGATTTGTGCCATCGGCGTAAAGAGTAGCCGTTTTGTTACGATGCATGGTTTTGCCCTGAACATCAATACCGATCTGAATTACTTTTCATTGATTAATCCTTGTGGTTTTACTGATAAGGGTGTCACATCCTTGGCAAAGGAATTGGGGAAAGAACAGGATTTTGAGGAAGCCAAACGCCAGTTGGTCGCTTTGTTCCGGGAAGTATTCGGCGAAAGATAAATTTGTCAAAATGTCAAATTAACCCCTTCAAAACTTCGTTATTTGGAGCTGGGTGCAGCTTGGGTTGCAAATATGCGAGATATAGCGAGTTGAGGTTTGATAAAAAGTAAGTAAATAGGCTTTTAGAGTAAATTGTTGCGGATATTATTCTGAAAAAGGGGTTTTTATTCAGGTGGTTGTAAGGGAAAGGCAATCTGTTGTGGCAGAATGTCAAATGAAAATAGAAGGCTTTTGCTGTCAGTTTTAGGCCCTTTTATCCGGTTTTTAACCTTCCTGATACCCGAAAAGGAGGCAAAAAGAGGAAAATACCTTGGCTTTTCTTCATTTCCTGCCTATGAATGTTCATTTTTGCAACGTATTTTTATTCATTCATGCCTATCTTTTTATCCGTTTCTGCCTACTTTTATTCCGAAAACTCGTGAAAATCGTTCGCAAAACCCTTGTTTTTGCGGAAATTCCCTGCTGGGAACCGAAAAAACTTCATGAAGAAAGAATGTGTGTGTTACGAATAAAGGCTATATTCTTTCTTTTTTGTTAATATCAAAGCTGTTTTTGTTGACAATTAAATAATCCGTTTCTTCGTATGGACCGGTATGTTTTTTTACCTTGAGTCTTTATTTCTCATTTATTATTCCGGGGATTTTTGTAACTTTGCGACTTACAATCTATATCGATCGACTATGGCTGAAGAACTTGTTATAGATAAAGAAGCTGGGAAAGCAGACAAATACCGGGAGTTGATGCCTCAATTGGAAGCTCTTGTAAAAAATGAAAAAGATGTGATAGCCAATATGGCTAATATTTCGGCGGCTTTATGGCAGACTTTTCATTTCTTTTGGGTTGGTTTTTATCGTGTAGTGGATGAGGAGTTGGTTTTAGGACCTTTCCAAGGTCCGATTGCTTGTACGCGGATCCGGCGTGGACGGGGTGTTTGTGGTTCTGCCTGGAAAGAAGGCAAGACGCTTGTAGTGCCGGATGTCGATCAATTTCCGGGACATATTGCCTGTAATTCGGCTTCCCGTTCGGAGATTGTAGTGCCTGTCCGGAATCAAGCGGGCGAAATCACAGCTGTATTAGACATTGATAGTGATCGATTGGATAGTTTTGACAAGACAGATGTTCTATATTTGGAGAGAGTGGTTTCGTTTTTGTTCAATTAGACAGAATTAATGGTACGAAAGTCAGATCCGGGTAGGGCGGTTATATTTTATTAATAAGAGATGTTCCTGTTCTATACGTGAAAAGATCTACTTTTGCGCACAATTCTAATTCGTGTAGGAATATAAATACGATGGTTAAAATAGTACGATTGACTAGCTTGCTGCTATTCTTCTGGATGATGGGCAGCTTGTATAATACGTTATCAAGTCAGACGGTAACTTCGGTGTCGGGTATTGTGAAAGATTCGATTACAGGAGAACCTTTGTCGTATGTCTCGGTATTGTTTAAGAATTCGACGATAGGAGCCATGACAGATGATAACGGTGCTTTTTCGTTGCAGAACGATAAAGGTTATACAACGTTGGTGGTTTCATCTATGGGATATACAGAAAAGGAAATTCAGCTGAAAGCCGGTAAGAACAATGCCGCTTTAGCTATTATGTTGCGTCCTACTTCGTACGAGCTGACGGAAGTAGTGGTAAAACCGAAGCGCGAGAAATATTCGCGAAAGAATAATCCGGCTGTTGAGTTGATCAAAAAGGTGATCGAGCACAAAGATGATAACCGGATTGAAGCTAAGGATGAATATCAGGTAGAGAGTTACGAGAAATTGAGTCTGGCTTTGGATAATTTCAGTCCGAATCTGGACAGTAAGCTGGGAAAGAAATTCAGCTTCATCAAAAATTATCTGGATACATCGGAGTTTAACGGAAAACCGATCCTGACACTTTCCGTGCGTGAGACCTTGGCCGACCGTTATTACCGGAAGAAGCCTAAAGCAGAAAAGATTATTATCAAGGGTAAGCACATGCAGGGTGTGGATAAAACCTTGGACGAAGGTGGTATTAGTGCAAACTTGGAGGAAATCTTTCAGGGAATCAATATTTTCGACAATAATATCAATATCCTGTTGAACCGTTTTGTCAGTCCGTTGTCATCCGCTTTAGCTGTTTCTTATTATAAGTATTACATCATGGATACGCTTGATGTGAGCGGAACGAAATGTGTGGACTTGGCATTTGTTCCTGTTAATAGTGAAAGCTACGGATTTACAGGTCGTTTATACGTAACCCTTGATGGCAACTACGCGTTAAAGAAATTCACGTTGAACGTCCCTTCGCATATTAATTTGAACTTCGTGGACCGGCTTCGAATCGACCAGGAATTTAAACAGATGCCGGATAGTACCTGGGTATTGGATACGGAGAATACCTTTATTAACTTCTATATCGTGGAAGGAACGCAACAGTTCTATGCCCATCAGTTGAGGAGTTATGACAAGTATTCGTTTGAAGTGGCCAACCGGGATTCTATCTTTGGTCTGTTGGGAGAAAATCATTTTGCTCCGCAGGCTAATACGCAACCAGACTCGTTTTGGGTAAATCATCGTCATATACCGCTGAAAGAGAAGGAGAGTGCCTTGGATGAATTGCTGGCACAGATGCGAAAAGTGCCTGTTTTCAATGTGATTATCAAGACAGCCGAAATCTTGATCTCGGGATATATCCAGACCGGAAAAGACAGGAATAGCAGTAAATTTGACTTTGGTCCGATGAATACGACGATCAGTGCGAATAACTTGGAAGGTATTCGTTTCCGTGTTGGTGGTATGACAACCGCTAATTTGAGCGATCGTTGGTTCGCCGATGGCTATCTGGCTTATGGTGTAGACGACCGTAAATTGAAATACAATGCGACCTTAACGCATAGTTTCAATAAGAAAGAATACCATCCGGGAGAATATCCGCGCAATAATCTTTCATTGATTCATGAATATGATGTTTATACACCGGGTCAGGATTTCTTGTTTACGAGTAAGGATAACATGTTCGTTGCTATTAAGGTCGGAACTCCGGTAACGCACATGCAATATATCCGGAAGACAATGTTGCAGTACGAAAAAGAGTGGTTGAATAACGTGGGTATTTTAGGTTGGGTTCGACATGAGAACAACGAGGCCGCCGGAACATTGAGCTATGATTTGATGAATACGGATGGTTCGTTGACACATATTTCAGACTTCAACAAGACTGAATTGGGCTTACAACTCCGTTTTGCTCCGGGCGAGCGTGCTTATAACGGACGTGCCGGTCGGGAATCTGTCTTCAACCTTTCGAAAGATGCCCCGGTATTCAAAGTCTCTCATCAGTTTGGCTTTAAGGGATTGGGTGGTGATTACCAATACAATCATACAGAGGTAAGTGCAGAAAAGCGTATTTGGTTGTCTTCGTTCGGTCATATCGATGCGAAGGTAAAAGCCGGTAAGGTATGGGATAAAGTTCCTTTCCCCTTGTTGATTCTGCCGAATACCAACCAGTCATTGACAATTCAGCCGGAAGCTTTCAATATGATGAATGCCATGGAATTTGTAACCGACCAGTATGTTTCCTGGTATGTGACTTATTATTTGAAGGGTTGGATTTTGAACCGTATTCCTGGTATTAAATGGTTGAAGTTGCGTGAAGTTGTTTCCTTCAGTGGTATTTACGGAAACTTAACGGATAAGAACAATCCGGCACTGACACCAGGTTTGTTCCAGCTGCCGGAAGGGACCATGCCAATGGGAAATCAGCCATATATGGAAGCCAGTATCGGTTTGGAAAATATCCTGAAGATTTTACGTATAGATTATTATCGCCGATTAACGTATTTGGATAATCCGGGAATCAAGAAAGGAGGCGTTCGTATAGCGTTGCGCTTCTCGTTCTAAAACAGACAAAGAATGACACAAAACACTCAGCATACAAATAAAACATTTCAACATACTCCTAACGTGTGGGCTTTGCTCCCGTTAGGAGTATTTCTGCTTTCTTATCTGGCGGTTTCTTGTATTGCCGGAGATTTCTACAAGATGCCGATTACGGTCTCGTTTGTCCTTTCATCGGTTGTGGCAATTGCCATCTCAAAAGGTGGAAAACTGAATAGCCGGATCGAGCAGTTCTGCAAAGGAGCTGCCAACAGCAACATTATGTTGATGGTAGTCATTTTTATCTTGGCTGGAGCATTTGCTCAGACGGCCAAGGAAATGGGAGCGGTAGATGCTACGGTTAATCTGACGATGTCTCTTCTTCCGGGCAATTTGCTGGCTGCCGGTATTTTCATTGCCGCCTGTTTTATCTCGATTTCGGTGGGGACTTCCGTCGGAACCATTGTTGCTTTGGCACCGGTGGCTGTAGGAATTGCTGAAAAAGCCGGAATGCCGGATGCGTTGATGCTAGGCGTTGTGGTGAGTGGTGCCATGTTTGGTGATAACCTTTCTTTTATTTCCGATACAACCATCGTGGCCACCCGGACACAAGGTTGTGAGATGTCTGATAAGTTTAAGGTGAATTTTCGGATTGCATTGCCGGTGGCTATACTTACGGCCGTTTTATATGTCTGGCTGGGTTTAGGAGTTCACGAGAGTTATCAGCCGGAACATATCGAATGGGTGAAGGTTTTGCCTTATTTGGTTGTTTTGGTTGCTGCCATTGCCGGCATGAATGTGATGCTGGTCTTGTTCTTAGGCATTCTTTTGTCAGGTATCACCGGTTTGCTGACGGGCGCATTTGATATCTGGGCCTGGAATGTTGCGATGGGAAATGGTATTACCGGGATGGGCGAATTGATTATCGTGACGCTTCTGGCAGGTGGTATGTTGGAAATGATCCGATATAATGGTGGAATCGAATGGATCATCCAGAAGCTGACGGCCCGTATTGATTCGGCCCGTGGAGCAGAAGCCAGTATTGCCGGACTAGTCAGTTTTGCCAATTTGTGTACGGCCAACAATACAATTGCCCTGATTATGGCAGGTCCGATAGCGAAAGATATTGCCACACGTTTCCATATAGATCCGCGGCGAAGTGCCAGTTTATTGGATATATTTTCTTGCTTTGTACAAGGTATTATCCCGTATGGTGCGCAAATGCTCATGGCTTCCGGTTTAGGAAATGTTTCTCCGTTGGAGATCATGCAGTATTTGTATTATCCGTATTTGTTGGGTGTAGGCGCATTGTTGGCAATTATCTTCAGATATCCTAAAAAGTTTGTCTAGTCTTGATTATCTTTGTGTAGTTTGAATCTGTAAACAATAAAAGTATGGGAACTCTAGGTTGTATTAACGACATGCTTCGTAGGGATAAAGAAAACCGGGAACTCAGGCAACGGAACCGGGATCGTATGAAAGATACCTATAGCAAACTGTTGGATGTAGGAAACAAAACCCAACTTCCTTCTACCTCTCTAGAAGAATTGGAAGATATTCAGAAGAAGATAACAGAGAAAAAAGCAGCCGACCGACATCATTTTCTCCGAATTAAACTGATTTGGGGAATAAGTATTTTTTGTGTGCTTTTGTTAGGTTGGTTACTCTTTTTATTCTTATAAATTATAAAGTTATGGCAACAATAGGAACACCGATGTCACCTACTGCTACGAAAGTAGTTCTTTGCGGTAGTGGCGAATTAGGAAAAGAGTTTGTAATCGAGTTACAGCGTTATGGCGTAGAAGTCATTGCGCTGGATAAATATGCGAATGCGCCAGCCATGCAAGTGGCCGATCGTTCGTATGTGGTTTCGATGTTAGATGGAAAAGCACTGCGTGAAATCATTGAAAAGGAAAAGCCGGATTATATCGTGCCGGAAGTAGAAGCCATCGCAACAACTACGTTGATGGAATTGGAACAGGAAGGTTTCCATGTCATTCCTACGGCTAAGGCTACCTGGTTGACAATGAATCGCGAAGGAATCCGTCGTTTGGCTGCCGAAGAATTGGGCTTGCCTACTTCTCCGTATCGTTTTGCAGCAACTGAAGAAGAGTTTAAGGCAGCCGTAAAAGAGATTGGAATGCCATGTGTGGTAAAACCGATCATGAGTTCAAGCGGACATGGCCAGAGTGTTGTCCGTAAGGAAGAAGATATTGATCCGGCTTGGCATTATGCGCAGGAAGGCGGTCGTGCCGGTGCCGGTAAGGTGATTGTTGAAGGATTTGTGGATTTCGATTATGAAATCACACAGTTGACCGTTCGTCATATCAACGGAACTTCTTTCCTGGAGCCGGTTGGTCATGTACAGAAAGACGGTGATTACCGCGAATCCTGGCAACCTCAGGTGATGAGCCCGGTAGCAAAAGAAAAGGCACGCCAGATAGCCAAACAGATTACAGATGCTTTAGGTGGCCGGGGAATCTTTGGTGTTGAATTGTTTGTGAAGGGTGATGACGTGATCTTCAGTGAGGTTTCTCCGCGCCCGCATGATACCGGTATGGTGACGATGATTACCCAGGATTTGTCTCAGTTCGCCCTTCATGCCCGTGCCGTATTGGGTTTGCCGATACCGAATATCCGTTTCCTGGGAGCAGGAGCTTCGCGTGCCGTTGTAGTTGAGGGTGAAAGTTCGCAGTTGAGCTTTGGTAATCTGGAGCATGTCTTGGAACAGCCCGACACGCAGTTGCGTTTGTTTGGTAAGCCTTCGGTCAATGGTCATCGTCGTATGGCAGTGCTGTTGGCCCGTGCCGAGAATGTGGAAGAAGCTCGTTGTAAGACCGGCGTGATGATGGATCAATTGGAAATAAAGCTCTGACGGAGCTTCCTGAGAAGCGGAAGCCCTATCCGACGCTCTGACGGAGCTTCCTGGGAAAAGGAAGCCTTGTCCGACGCTCTGACGGAGCTTCCTGAGAAGCGGAAGCCCTGTCCGACGCTCTGACGGAGCTTCCTGAGAAGCGGAAGCCCTGTCCGACGCTCTGACGGAGCTTCCTGAGAAGCGGAAGCCCTGTCCGACGCTCCGACGGAGCTTCCTGAGGAGCGGAAGCCCTGTCCGACGCTCCGACGGAGCTTCCTGAGGAGCGGAAGCCCTGTCGAGCGTTTCGGATATTATTCATATGAATAAAAGTAAATAAATTGGGCTTCCTGGAAAGCATTCTTCTTGAGAAAAGAAGGACTTTCAGGAAGCCCGATTGTTTTTATCCCCCGATTTTAGCCGTTAACTGATGTTCGGCAAAGATGTCTAAACACCGTTGTTGGGTTGCTTCATCAGGAGCACGCATTGCGTATTGATGCGGATTGTAAATCGTTCCTAGTTTATCATGCTTGTTTTTCCCAATGTCGTGATACACCAGCAGGTTGATCATCTCGGGCGGTTTGGGCAGACTGGCAAGAAATTCGGCCGATTTCCGAATATTCTCTTCATCAGCATTGACTCCATCGATAAGTGGAATACGAATCCAATAAGGAACATCCGAAGCGGCTACCAGTCGGAGATTCTCCAAGACCCGTTCGTTGGGTACACCGCAGTAATGCCGGTGTTTCTCTGAATCCATTAGCTTCAGGTCTACCAGGAATAAATCACATAACGGGATGACTCGCCGAACGGCTTCTTCCGAGGCATACAATGTGGTATCGACTGCCCGGTGAATATCTTCCTGTCCACATCGGGTTAGGAGTTCCAGCAAGAAGTCGGGTTGCATCAACGGTTCACCACCACAGAAGGTAACTCCGCCTTCCGAACGATCCATGACGGCAGTTTCCTTTTCAATCTCGCGTATGGCTTCGTTTACCGTCCATTCCCGTCCTGAAATTTCCAAGGCACAAGCCGGACAAACTTCTACACAGGTGCCGCACATCTTGCATTTCGTTGCATCCGTGACGATGCCGGAACGTGTCAGTTGCAAGGCTCCTTCCGGACACGCATGTACGCATGTCTGGCAACCGATGCATTTCTTCCGTGTATAAAGTTTGACCGGTTTCTTCCCGATTCCTTCCGGGTTATGACACCAGACACAAGACATCGGGCAACCTTTCAAGAATAAGGTGATCCGGATGCCCGGACCATCATTAATCGCATATCGTTTGATATCAAACAGCAGTCCCATACGTTAGAATGATTCCTGTTCAGTACGTGCAATCACGTCGGCCTGCAGGTCGGCATTCATGTCATTGAAATAATCGCTGTAACCGGCTACGCGAACCAGCAAATCCCGATAATCTTCCGGACATTTCTGGGCAGCATACAAGGTTTCTGTATCTACGATGTTGAACTGGATATGGTGTCCGCCCAAAGCAAAGTAAGTACGGATCAAGGAAGCCAGTTTGGCAACGTCTTCTTCACGCTTCAGCAAGCTAGGCATAAAACGTTGATTCAATAAAGTACCGCCACTCTTTACCTGATCCAACTTGCCTAAAGACTTGATAACGGCAGATGGCCCGTGAGTGTCTGCCCCGTGAGAAGGAGATGTTCCGTCGGAGATAGCTCTGCCAGCCAGACGGCCATTCGGTGTTGCTCCCATTACCTTACCGAAATAAACGTGGCAAGTAGTAGAAAGCATATTCAGGTGGAAACATTCACCTTTCGTATTCGGTTTGCCTTCGATGGCATCATACAGATCATTGAATACCCGGACAGCTACGGAATCCGCTTTGTCATCATCATTTCCGAAGAATGGAGTATGATTCAAGATATACTGACGCATTACTTCATGACCAACGAAGTTGTCGTTCATTGCTTGAAGCATTTCATCCATGGTGTACCGTTTGTCTTCAAAGACATGCTTCTTCAATGAGCATAAACTATCCGTAATAGTACCTAATCCGGTGCATTGGATATAAGTAGTATTATATCGTGGTCCGCAATTGTAGTAGTCTTTTCCCTTCGCGATGCAGTCGTCGATAAAAAGAGAAAGGAATGTTGCCGGAGCATATTTGGCAAACATCCGGTCGATATAATTGCTGACGCGCACTTTCATATCCACGAAATAATGGATTTGTTTCAGGAAAGCAGCATATAAATCTTCGAATGTCTGGAATGAATCAGCTTCACCCGTTTCCAATCCGACCTTTCTGCCGGAAACCGGATCGATACCGTTGTGCAGTGTTACTTCCAGAATCTTCGGAACATTCAGGTAACCTGTCAGGACGTATGCTTCTTTTCCGAAGGCACCAACTTCGATACAGCCACTGCATCCACCTTCGCGGGCATCAGTCAGACTCTTCCCTTGGCGCATTAATTCCTGAATATATACATCCGGATTAAATACCGAAGGATAACCATGTCCTTGACGAATGACTTTACAACCGGCACGCAGGAAACGTTCAGGAGTGCAGGCACTGATATGGATCGCACTACCGGGTTGCAGGATATGTAGCTCTTCGATGGTTTCGAGCATGATGTATGATACTTCGCTGACGCCATCGCTGCCGTCCGATTTCACACCTCCGATATTCAGATTCGTGAAATCGTTGTAGGTCCCACTTTCCTTGGCTGTGATACCTACTTTAGGAGGAGCTGTATGATTGTTGACTTTGATGAAGAAGCAAGACATCAATTCTTTGGCTTGGTCGCGGGTCAACGTACCGTCAGCAATACCTTTCTCATAGAAAGGAGCCAGATGCTGATCGAAATGTCCCGGATTCATGGCATCCCAGCCGTTCAGTTCCGTGATGGTTCCCAGGTGAACAAACCAATACATTTGGATAGCTTCCCAGAAATCACGAGGCGCATGAGCCGGAACCCAACGGCATACTTCCGCAATCCGACGAAGTTCTGCTGCACGTTTCGGATCTTTTTCCGTCATACTCATTTCATCTGCCAAGTCTGCATGCCGGTTGGCGAACAAGATAGCTGCATCACACGAAATGGCCATTGCCTGCAACTCTTCTTGTTTATCGGTAGCTTCCGGATCATTCATAAAGTCGAGTGATTCGATATGCTTTTGGATTCTGTCTTTTAAGTCTAATAATCCGTAACGATATACTTTTCCGTCGAGAGCCGTATGGCCGGGAGCTCTTTGTTCCATAAATTCAGTGAACATACCTACTTCGTAAGCTTCCTTCCATTCTTTCGGGACATGATTGAAGATACGTTCGCGTTGTGTACGACCTTTCCAGTAAGGGATAACTTCGCGTTCGTAAGTGTCAATGTCTTCCTGGCTGATGGTGTAGCGTTGTAATTCGCGTGTGTTCAGAATATGCAAATCTTCAACACTGTGGCAAGTCAATTCGGGAAACGTGGGAACAGACTTAGGGCGTGGACCACGTTCACCAACGATTAGCTCGTCTTTACCAATATAGATGGTTTTCTGTTTACATATCTCATAGAAATTAAGAGCACGTAGGATAGGAATAGGATATTTTCCTTCGTTTTCTTTATAGAACTTCGTTTCGATCAAAGCTCTTTCAATAGACAAAGAAGGTTGAGCTTCGAACGATTCTTTACGTAACCGTTTGATTCGGTCGTTCATGCCCATCATATTCGCTTCATTGGAAGGAGCGAAGTTGCAGGCGCTTTTAGGCGCGCGTTGTGCTACTTTTTGTGTTGACATATTGACTTTAATATTAGAATCGGTTATATTTTTATATTCTTTTTTCAAAAGTGTAAAGATACTACTTCTTATAAATATTTTGTATGAGAATGAAAGTTTAACAGTATAAAAAATATTAATAGACAAAAGTGTAACTATTTTGTGTGGAAAATATTCTATATGAAAGGTTAGGTTAGGAATTTTATAAGTTGTCCGGACACTTTTATGACATATCGTTTTACTGATATTTATATAAGAACGAATGATGCAGAACCGGTTATTCCTTCTGCATCATTCGCCATACAACAATAGACTGCTGATAATATTAATAGATGTATTTTAATTCTTTTCCATGGACTTCATTTCGGATCTGACCGTCTTTCCAAACGACTTCGCCGTTTACCCATGTCGTATCAACGGCATGGTGGAAGGTATATCCTTCAAATGGAGACCAACCACATTTGGTCAGGATATTTTCTTTGCTTACGGTCCAAGTCTTGTTCGGATCAATTAAGACCAGGTCTGCATAATAACCCGGACGTATGTAACCTCTACGGTCAATGTGGAAAAGTTCGGCGGGCTTGTGTGCCATTTTATCCACGACCTTTTCGTATGTGAATCGGCCTTCCATGGCTAATTCCAGCATCACGATTAAAGAATGTTGTACTAACGGTCCGCCTGAGGCTGCTTTCAGACAAGAGCCTTCTTTCTCGGAAAGCAGGTGAGGAGCGTGGTCGGTAGCAATGATATCTATTTTGTCATTATTAACGGCTTCACGCAAGGCTGTCCGATCGGCCAGCGTTTTGATGGAAGGATTCCATTTGATTCGGTTGCCGAACAAGGCGTAATCTCCGTCATGAAACCACAGATGATGTACACAAACTTCTCCGGTAATTTTCTTATCCTTCAAAGGAAGTTTATTATCCAGTAAAGTAGTTTCCTTGGCTGTTGACAGATGAAGAATATGCAAACGCGTTCCTAACCGGGTAGCCAGTTCGACAGCTTCCGAAGAGGAGGCATAACAAGCTTCTTCACTACGAATTTTACTGTGGAAGGAAATATCCAGATCTTCACCATACTGTTGGGTGTAGTAAGCGATGTTCCTTTTGATAATTTCTTCTTTTTCGGCATGGACAGCAATCAACAGGTTACTTTCACTAAAGATTTTTTCGAGCGCATCTTTCTTATCTACCAACATATTTCCTGTTGATGAGCCTAAGAATAACTTTAATCCCGGAACACGGGAACGATCCAGACGACGAATATCTTCCATATTATCGTTTGTTCCTCCAAAGAAGAAAGAATAATTGGCTACGGATGTTTCGGCTGCCCGGTTGAACTTCCATTCCAGGTTTTCGAGTGTTGTTGTCTGCGGTTTGGTGTTTGGCATATCCATAAACGAGGTGACACCACCTGCCACGGCAGCCCGACTTTCAGAATAAATATCAGCTTTGTGCGTTAGTCCTGGTTCACGGAAATGAACCTGATCATCGATACAACCTGGCAGTAACCATTTGCCTTGGCCATCCACGACCTCTTTGGCTTCAGCTGTGATTTCAGAAGGAACTTCTCCTTCGTACACGGCTTCAATCATTTCGCCGTTGATCAGTACTGCACCTTGATAACTTCGCCCTTCATTGATGATACGGACATTTTTTATCAGTTTCTTGTTCATAAGCTTATTGGGATTTATGGTCCAAAAATAGGGATTTTTGTCCGGTTATTTCTCTTTCGTCCCATGCTTTTTATCATACCAGCGTCTAAATCGATAGTCGAGCCACAACAGGAAAAGAGCGATACTTCCTATATAGGTATAAATAAAGAGCAAAGAAGTATCTATTTGTGGCCATCGGATAACGGGTATTTCCAATTCTTTCAACCCTAAAACGGCTGCAACAATCATGATTGTCGAAGAGAGAATCAGCATACTCCATTCCAGCCAAGCCTGTCGCTTACGCTTACGTACCGCTTCTTTTTCGATACGTTGCATCATTTGCGACCGGAATCCTTCCGAGAGTGATACTGCCGGCATTTGTTTGAACAATGATTTCAAACGGTCTTCTTGTACTCTATTTGTTTCTTTTTCCATGATTCTTTACTTCTTGTGAACAACATCCTGATTCTTTTCTTCTTCAGTTAGCAGTACATACAGTTTCTTCCGTATGCGGTGTAACTTCACTTTCAGATTAGATAACGACAAGCCTGTAATACCTGTCAAGTCATCCAGACTTTTCTCTTCGATATAGAATAAGAGGATTAATGCCCGGTCGTCTGGGGGAAGTTGGGCCAAAGCCCGGTCCAACCATTCCAGCTGTTGGGCTGTTCCGTATGAACCTAATGCTTCCTGCACTTCCTCTTCGGATACATTCGTCAGCTGCGAATCTTCTATTGATAAATATTCCATCTTCTTTTTCCGGACAGCCGATATGGCCATGTTGTAAGCAATCCGGTACAGCCAATTGGCAAAATTGCCTTCTCCGCGGAAAGATTCCAATTGACGGAATGCCTTGATAAATACATCTTCCGTCAGTTCCTCTGCATCTTCCCGGTTTTGTACAATCCGAAAGATCAAAGCAAACAACGGTTGGCTGTATTTATCCAACAGACAGGCGAAACAACTGGTGTCGCCTGCCAGAATCCGGTTGATATAATATGTATCCGATAATCCTTCCATTTCATAATGATTGACGCAGGCTTGCCGGAAAGGTTACATGACTTTATCAAATAATTTGAACGGGATACCTCATTTTCCCCCGAAGGTAAAGTCTGTAACCCCGGTTTCAAACTTCCTGACCCTATATGTAATTCTTTAGTTCACGACGTGAACTAAGTAAACCACGCCGTGAACTACTTAAACCGCGGCGTGAACTAAGTAATCCACGTCGTGAACTAAAGAATATATAATAGGGAAAGAAGTTTTCCCTCGGCAGGGTGGAAAGTTTCTGACTGGCAAAAACAAGTTTGCAAAGGGCGGCTGCCAAAAAAAATCGCCTGAAAGTTGTAACCATTCCGTTTCTCTTGCGTCCATATTACAGAAGCTTCGGAAAACAAAGGTATTAATAACATAAAAATAACAGAAACGATTATGATGGATTTTATTTCTATTCCGCTGGTTGTCGGAATTATTTGTTACGGAATTTACAGTTTGTTTGAATTGTTCGTTCATAAGAAAGAACGTCTGATGATTATTGAGAAATTATCGGAGAAGGTAGATTGGGCTGTGTTGGATGGGAAACTTCAGTTACCAAGTTTTGCTCAAAAACGGATATCCTTCAGTGCTTTGAAAATCGGATGTCTGATGGCTGGCTTAGGCTTAGGATTGCTGATCGGCTTTATTTTCCATACGTTTGTGCGTGTGAATTTCGAAGGCGACTGGCAAATGATTTCTATGGCGTATGGAGCGTCGGTTTTGTTGTGCGGTGGTTTAGGATTGATCTTGGCATTTATTATCGAGAACAAAATGGGAAAAAAGGATGATGAATAGTTTTCTCAGATAGCAGAGTAAAAACAGGTTTAAAACTTAGCAATAAAAAACTCCCGAGAATCATTTTTGAAACTAACGGGAATCAAAATGAAAATAAATGAGAATCATTTCCACTCATACTCGCATTCATGAAAGAAAACAAGTATGAATGGAAATGATTCTTTTTTTATTTCTTAGGTTGATCGCCTAATGTGAACTTCAGAGTTCCGGCTTTTACCAGATCTTGATGAGAGATGGTATAACCTTTTAACTTCTTGTCTCCTGCCTGAATCGACTGGATGTAGATGGATTCAGGTGTAGCGTGTGAAGCTTCGATTACCAAATCTCCTGCCGGATAATATTTCTTGTCAAGATGAATCGTGATCTTATCAAACACCGGTGATGTCAATACATAATCAGCATCACCCGGACATGCCGGATAAAATCCCATCATCGAGAAGATAGCCCATGTTGACATGGTTCCGGCATCTTCGTTTCCGGGAACACCGTTCGGAGCATTGTGATAGCCACTCTTCAGAATCTTATGTACTTCTTTCTGGGTACGCCATTCTTCTCCTTTGAAATAACTGAACAAATACGGATAAGCGATATCGGGTTCGTTGGCCGGATCATAATTGCCATCGTCGAATACGCCTTGTAATTTGTTGACAAACTTCTTGTTTCCACCCATCAGTTTGGCCAATCCTTTGATGTCGTGTGGTACATAGAAGGTATAATTCCAAGCATTTCCTTCGTGGAATCCCGGACTTGGCTCAAAGTTTTCACCTTGTTTCGGATCAAAAGGCTCATAGAATTTACCATCTGGCAAAATTGGACGTAATGTACCGAAATCTTTGCAATAGTAATGTTTGTAACCCATTGAGCGATCATAGAACAATTTCGCATCTTCTTTCTTCCCCAAAGCTTCTGCAAACTGACTGAGGTTCCAGTCGGCCAGATAATATTCCAAAGCGTGGGAAACGGAATTATCATATTGTTCACGTAAAGGAACATAACCTAATGAGAAATAATCATTGGCATCCGGACGAAGTAAATTAAATTCGCCTGGAGTTGTAGCTCCCTTACGCATAGCCTCGTAGGCAGTTGTGGTGTCGAAATCACGTAAGCCTTTCATCCAGGCATCTACGATATAAGGGATAGAAGGATCACCTTCCATGGTGAATGTTTCCCGGCCGTAAAGTTCCCATTTCGGTAACCATCCGTTTTCTTTATACATATCAATCATGGTCTGGATAATATCCAGCTGGCGATCGGGGTAAAGTAAAGTCATGAGCGAACTAACATTGCGGTAAGTATCCCATAACGAGAATACCGTGTAGCGGTTACCACTTGTCTTGCCCACTTCCAGGCTCTCCATCTTCGGATATTCACCGTTGACGTCTTGTAAAATATTCGGATGGATCAGCAAATGATACAGGCCCGTGTAGAAGATTGTCTTTTCATCCTTTGTACCGCCTTCTACCGTAATACGTGATAAATCATCATTCCACTTGTCGCGGGCAGCAGAAGCAATTTTATCGAACTCGAAACCGGGTTGTTCGGCTTTCAGATTCTCACGGGCATTCTCGATACTGACGAATGAAACACCGATCTTTACTTCGATCTGTTCCTGTTCGGCTACATCGTATTTAAACCAGACACCTACGTCGTCGCCACTGATTTCGCGGGTATATTTCGTGTATAGCTTGTATTTACCTGCATCAGCATCCCACTGAGCCTCTACGCCTTTCATCTCGCGTTGCTTTTTCCAGTATCCTTTTTCCTTCGGAGCCTTGTTTACTTGCATCACGAAATAAATCGGAAAGACAGCTTGCGGATTATAACAGAATGTTCCCATCAGCTTGCTTCCTTCGATTTCTGTATCGCTCACAAAGCGGACGGTTGCACCGGTTTCGTTGGTCAGACCTTCTCCTAAGTTTAGCAAGATATTCCCTTGTCCTTTCGGGAAGGTGAAACGGCTTAATCCGGTACGAGGTGTGGCCGTGACTTCCGTCTTAATATTATATTTAGTCAGCATATTACTGTAATATCCCGGATGAGCCACTTCCTTCTCATAATGGCTTCCATATTCATGGTAATCTACTTTCAGATCTCCGGAAGTCGGCATCAGTAATAAGCCTCCTAATTCAGGACACCCAACACCGCTCAGATTGACATGGGCATAACCGGTGAAGAAGTCATTGTCGGATGTATAGGGCGTTGACCACCACCGACTGTCTTTATCAAATTCGTTGGTTTCAGATCCCATGACATTGAAAGGTGTCACACTCATCATTCCTTGGGGACAGACAGCTCCGGGATTAGTTGTTCCGAAATTGCTGGTCCCGATAAAAGGATTGACATAATCGACAGGCTGCTGTGCAAAGGCGAAACTTCCGCCACACAACAAGAGCGTCAATAATTGTTTTTTCATGTTTGTCTGTTTATTTGTGTTTAGATAAAATAAATACTTGTTTATTACCAGATGACGATTTCATCTACGAAAATGAATCCTTTAGGATTCTGAGCCTTGAGTTGTACATAACGGGCTTTCCAATTTCCCTGGAATGTATATTCTTGAAATGTGAGATCAGATTTATCCTGAGGAATCGTAGTCGGGATAACACCTTGTGATGTGAAATTCTTTCCATCTTCAGATGTCAATACTTCTACTTTTTCCGGTTGATAAACTCCAGGGCCTGTTAGTTGCATCCATTTCGAAGAAACTTGATGCAAGTCCATAACTTCCCCTAGATCGATGACACAATCCAAATTGTCAGTGTAACCTTGCCAACGTTGGTCGAGATACGTTAATCCTCCTCGGTATCCGTTAATGATGGCATTTATACCTCCGGCCATATAACCCGGATACAGACGGCTGTTGAAGCGGATACTTTTTCCGATGCCTTTATGGTAGTCAACGCGTTGTTCGGAAACTCGATCCTGCAACTGACCATTTACGAAGATACCAGCCACGATTTTGGCAGAATCTTTGACAACAATCGGTTCCTGATAGATAGGAGAGGAAGCTGTCGGAGTAGATCCATTTGTTGTATAGTGGATTTCTGCCGGATATTTCTCGGCATCCATGGTTACGCGGATTTCTTTTTGAATGGTATCTACTACCATATCAAATTCCAGTTCGTTGGAAAGCGGGAACGGATTCAATCCCATTTGTTGTAAAACTGGGATGTGTGCGTTGACACGTGGCTTGAAGTCTTGCCAATCCCGTTTTTCCTGCGGTGTCCAGCCGATTTCTGCTACGGCAAGAGCACGTGGGAACATCATGTATTCCAAATGCTCGGGAGTAGGAATGTATTCAGTCCACGTATTAGCTTGTACACCCAGGAAATGTTTGGCTTCTTCGGCTGTCAATGAATCCTGAGGGATCGGATTATAATTATATACTTTCCGGATCGGTGTATATCCGCCAATGGCTACCGGTTGATGCCGGGGATCAGCCTGATAGAAGTCAAAATACATATAGCTACCCGGAGTCATGATCACATCATGTCCCATGCGGGCTGATTTAAATCCTGCTGCTTCGCCCCGCCATGACATGACAGTCGCTTCTGGAGCTAGTCCACCTTCCAGAATTTCATCCCAACCAATCAGGCGGCGACCTTTGGAATTCAGGAACTTTTCTGCTTTCCGGATCATGTAGCTTTGCAACTCATCGACATTGGCGAGTTTTTCTTTCTTCATCAGCGCCTGGCATTTCGGACAGGTTTTCCATGTGTTTTTACCTGCCTCATCACCACCGATGTGAATATATTCGGAAGGGAAAAGTTCGATTACTTCTGTCAGGACATTTTCCATGAACTCGAATGTTTTCGGATTTCCGATACAGAAATCTCCACTTGTATGCGACTTTCCTGCACAACATAATTCAGGATAAGCCACAAAGACTTCATCCGAATGAGCCGGGAATTCGATTTCCGGAATGATGGTAATATGTTTCTCGGCCGCGTATGCCAGCATGTCACGTATATCGTCTTTGGTATAGTAGCCGCCATAAGCTCCTTCCGTTCCTTCTTTCAGGTACTGACGGTCTTTACCATTATCCCACCATTCACGCCAGTCGGATTGGGTACGGAAAGCGCCTTCTTGTGTCAGTTTCGGATATTTATCGATTTGCAAACGCCAGCCACCGGCATCAGTTAAATGAAGATGCAATGTATTCAGTTTGTAATACGACATGACATTCATCAGCTTCTTGACTTCTTCTTTGTCGAAGAAATGACGGGATACGTCAAGATGCAAGCCTCGATAGGGAAAACGAGGTTGGTCGTTGATCTTTACATACGGCAGTCCGTTGGGAGTTAACAGCTGCAAGAGCGTTTGTTTACCGTAAAACAAACCGGTTTCTGTTTTCGCTGTCAGACGGACACCAGCTTTATCGATTTCCAATTGATATCCTTCGTCCGGGATATCCGTTGCATTCGGATCGACACGGAAGTTTACTTTATTGGAAGCCGAACCGGCTCCAACTAACATGGCTTGACTGACTTTAAACATACCATCCGACTGTGTCATTTCGAACGGCTCTGGTATCAATTGAATTTGTGTTTCGACTGTTTGATTACAGGATGTAAAGAGCACGGAACCAACCAGCAATGTCCCACCAAGCACTTTACTCACACGTTTTGGTATTAGCATGAGCATGAAATATTAAATGATTAAACGAATATCTATCAGAAAGCATCTCTATCTAATTGCCTCAGCTTGTTGTTGCCAGAATTTCCGGAACTGACGGATTAAGACAATGGCTGTTACGATCGTTGCCGTCAGGTCGGCGATAGGGATACTTACCCACACCCCAAATGTACCCCAAATTCTTGGTAAAACAATCAGACAAGGCACTAAAAATAACATTTGTCGTGTCAGTGAAAGGAAAATGGCCATTTTAGATAAGCCAACTGACAGGAAGAAGTTGGTCGATACCATTTGGAATCCTACAATCGGGAAGACGGCAAAAACAATATGCAATCCATAAACGGCAGCACTGGTCAACTCTTCGTCGGTCGTGAAGAAGCCTACGATGAATTCCGGGAAGAGCTGACAGGTCAGGAAGCCGAAGGTCGCAACACCGATACCCCATTTCGTAGTTAGCTTCGTCACGTCGATTACACGATGGAATTGTCGGGCGCCGAAGTTATATCCTGCGATCGGCTGCATTCCCTGATTGAATCCCATAATAATCATGACGAAGAGAAAGACAATACGATTCACGATACCATAGGCTCCGATTGCCATATCGCCGCCATGTTCTTTCAGTCCCCAGTTAATTAATAGGACGATGAGGCATGAACAGAGGTTCATCAGGAATGGCGACATCCCAATGGAGATAATTGCATCTACCAGTTCTTTATGTAGCTTATAAATTCCTTTGTGGAAATGCAAGAGTTGCGTAGGGCGCGAGAAGTGAATGAATTGTCCGATCAAGGAAATCAACTGCGAGAAGACCGTTGCCCATGCTGCCCCTTTGATACCCCAGTCGAGCACAAAGATGAATAACGGATTGAGCAAGCAATTGACTACTACCGATAGTAGTGTGGCAAACATGGCCATCTTGGGATAACCAGACGAGCGCAAAACGGAGTTTAACCCCAAATACATATGGGTGATCACGTTACCATATAAGATGATCCGCATATAGTCACGGGCATAAGAGATTGTTTGTTCGCTTGCCCCGAAGAAGTAGAGAACCGGATCGAGGAATAACAGGAATACTACCGAGAAGGCCACACCCATAATCAGATTCAGCATGAAGACATTTCCCAACACGTTGTTGGCACCTTCGTAGTCTTTCTGTCCCAGTTTGACAGATACTAACGTGGAAGCTCCCACACCGACCAACGAACCGAAGGCCGCAGCCAAATTCATTAATGGGAAAGTTAAGGCGAGACCGGCGATACCCATCGCACCCACTCCGTGGCCAATGAAAATACTATCAGCCATATTGTACAATGAAGATGCCGTCATGGCAATGATTGCCGGAATGGCATATTGGGCCAATAACTTACCAATCGGTTCTGTTCCTAATATCAACGGTGAATTTTTGTCAGACATATATTAAAATCTTAAATCGTGTAACCTAAATCATCTTCTTGGCGTATAAAGCACCAGGCAAAGATACGTATTTTTCGCTGACATAGCGATGTTTCCGTCTACCTTATTCCGTTGTAGGATCGGCTTCCGGCTCTTTCTGCTGGCGGGTGCGCGAGGTAAGTTCTTGTTCCTTGTAATGCTTCACTTGGGCATTGATCTCATCAATGGTTTGGCTATAAATTGTTATATTTTCGGTATCCACCAGGTAGAGGGCCTCCGTTTTTCTCATCAAGGCGTTATAGGCAAGATCGGTTTCCCGGCGCGCTTTGCGCATGGCTCCCTTTTCACGTCCGCTTCGTTCTTTGTTGCGGAGAGCCATATCTTGGCACACGGCGTTGTTGGCCTCCGTGATTTGCTCGATAAACGGCATTCCGCCTATCAGCTCAATTTTGCCCGGGTGCACTTCCTCCAGATTATCGAGAAATGCCGTCAGCATTCCTGACAATTCGTTGATCGAGGCACGTGGCGACAGGTGGCAGTCTTTCATAAATTGCTTCAGATTGGCGGCAGCCTCGTACTGCGTACCTTTTCGCAGGTAAAGATGGGCTTTCACCAGGTCGAAAAGTCCCAACAGTCCGTCGCGGCGTATCCGGTCGTTTTGCCAAATGCTGTCAGACAGCTGGCTTTTCCTTGGGAGGCCGAACGATTCGAATTCTTTTTCCAACATACTGTCGAACGTCGCCAGTTCGTTCTTCAGCCGGGTGCGCAAGACTTCCTTTCCATTGTATTTGGCACTGATCGCGTCCATAAAATTGCAATGCGCCCCGTTGGAAAGGTTGTGCATATACAGTTTGTTTATTTTCGGCTTCATACGTCTTTTGTATTTATAGGGAAATCTTTTGCAAGATACAATTAATTCTACAAATATTAGGATTTTATTTTCTAAATTGAAAATAAAGCTCCTAAAGTTAGGACAATCATTTTCAAATTACAAAAAGAGTTCCTAATATTAGGATAATTATTTTCAAATTGCAAAAGACTATCCTATAATTGGGATAATCATTTTCAAATTGCAAAAGAAATTCCTAAAATTAGGATAATTATTTTTAAGTTGCAAAAGAAGTTCCCAAAATTTCAGGAGGCTATTTTCGAACGATGTGGGCTAAAAAAACAAAAACACGGTCCTCCTTGCGAAAAGGAGAGCCGTGCCAATATCTGAGAAAGAATATTCCGTTACAGTTCCGGCTGATAGAGGAACCGTTTGATGCTTTTCTTGGGCGTTTTCTCGAATTCCTGTTCTCTCAGCTCGTAAAGTGCAACTTTGCAATAACCCGGGATGCTTCGGTTCAATTGTTTCAGGTTTTGTGCCATTTGCTCGTTCAGCGCTTTGGTTGTTAAACCTGATTTCTTTATCTGGTCCCAGTCCGGATAAATCAAAGCCGTCAGCTTTTTATTGTCTGAAATAATCAGAGATTCTACGACGAGAGGCATATTGTTGAGTTTTGCCTCGATTTCTTCGGGATAAATGTTTTGTCCGTTCGGACCGAGCAACATGGTTTTGCTTCGTCCGCGGATATAAAGAAAACCATCCGCATCAATTGTACCCAAGTCGCCTGTCCGCATCCAACCGTCGGGCATCATCACGGCTGCGGTGATTTGGGGATTCTTATAGTATCCTAACATATTATTGGTTCCTCGAACGAGGATTTCACCCACTTTATGTTGAGGATCGGGCGAGTCGATACGTACTTCCATACGGTCAACAATCTTGCCTACCGAGGTTGGCTTGAATATATCCCATTGAGCGTACGCAACAAGTGGTCCACATTCGGTCATGCCATATCCTACGGTGTAACGGAAACGAATGGAACGGAGAAACTGTTCTACTTCTTTGTTGAGCGGGGCACCGCCTATCACGATCTCTTCAAAGTTACCTCCGAATGCCTCGTTCAGCTGATTGGCTATTTTCTTTCGTATGATTGTATTTATCACCGGTAGGTTGAGCAAGACTTTCATCAGAGGTTTCTCAATGATTGGAAAGATACGTGTTCGCACAATCTTTTCGATGATGATCGGTACTGCCAGGATCAGTCGTGGGCGACAGGTAGCAAAGGCTTTTCCTATGACTTGCGGACTGGGCATTCGTGTAATGAAATGGATGTGGCAGCCTTTGTTGACGGAATTCAGTACTTCGAAGGCCAGCCCGTACATATGTGCCATCGGAAGGATACATACGATATTATCTCCTGCATGGATAAATGGAAGATTATCGGCAGCAAACTGGGTATTACTCCACAAGCTGCGATAGGGGAGCATGACTCCTTTGGAAGAACTGGTTGTACCCGAAGTATAATTCAGTAAACATAAATCTTCCGGATTCTCTTCATAATAATGAATCGAATCGGGAGTAAACGATGGATATTTCTGTTCGAATAATTGCGGCAATTGGTTGATTGCTTCTTTTACTGCCGGTTTATCCGATTTTATCAAACTGAAGTCATCTAATTGAATAATTAAACGAATCTGAGGAAACTCTTTCTCATCGAGTTGAGCCCAGTTTGAGGCAGAGACAAAAAGGACTTTGGATTCGGAATGATTTAGAATCAAATGAATATTGTCTGCTTTGAATTCATGGAGAATGGGCACAGCCACGGCTCCGTAGGTCAGAGTGCCAAAGAAACTGAGGGCCCAGTTGGAAGAGTTTCTTCCTAAAATCGCTATTTTATCACCCGGTTGTATTTCAGCACAGCGGAATAATATATGAAGTTCTTCCATGCGACGGGCCACATCTTTGTATAAAAGAGTTGAACCTTCCATATCAGTAAAGGCGGGCAGATCCCAATGGACTTTAACACTTTTCTCAATCAATCCTAAAAAACGGTTTTCCATATATTCTCCTTTCCTTTTTTTATTATCAGGTCTATGGCCTGTTTAATTAACAGATTCTTTACAAAAATAAGTTTTTTATAAATATATGCAAAAGATTTATATAAATTATTCCGGTTTTTCCACAATTTGTTGTAAGATTCTACCCAAACGGCAAGACGTTATTTGTGTGTATCTATCTGCAGCACATTTGTAGATATACCAGTTTTTATCCAATTCATTGAAAGATTTTTCCAGATCGCCTTGCAAATTTTTAAGCGACTGAGCTTGCTGTAGAACCGGATGTTGGGTGATGGTTTGTTGTAGTTTTTGAACTGTTTTTTGTAGGGTTAAATACTCCGTTAATTTTTGTTCCATCAAGGTTTCATCCATAGGAGTTTGGAAACATGGCTCGATTTTAGGAAATGAAATTTGTTTGGATAAATCATATCGGATGATGGCTGCTTTCAAATATGGAAACAGATTGACCAGATTTAACCATGCTTCCCGCAGGAAGCGATAACTCTCTTGCTTGGCTTTCCAGGTATTTCTTATCGAAAGATAGATAAAGCCAATGTAACAACAAACGAGTATTAATATCAATATAAGCCAGAATATATTTTTCATGATGTTAGTAAAATACAGTTTATCAGATGAATCTGATAATAGGTCTCTAATCGTTTTTCAAGTTAAGACAAAGATACTTTTTCTTTTGATAATAAAAAATTCAAGCCTATTCAATTTTTTATCTGTCTGTTTGATCAATAGTAGAAGGTTACCAAAAATGAAACTCACGAGAGTTGAAAATGATTCTCGTGAGGATTGAATTTATTTCTCGTTACTTTTGCTTTGAAATACGCCGGCTTTGATCAAAGCCGGCGTATTTTCTTGCCTTTATTAAGTATTTGTTAAACAGTAACTTTATTGTTGGCTAACTGTTTTCAGAATTTCCTGAACGGCACGTTCCAACTGACTGTCCTTACCTGTCAGGACATCGGCTGGGTTGTTGTATATTTCAATATCCGGTTTTAACTCTTGGTTTTCCAGTACTTCACCGTTATTGTCGTACGCTCCGACCTGAGGAATACCGAATACCATACCGCCTTCCAAGCCTTCCCACCAAACTGCTGTCATCGTTCCCGGCACAGGCGCACCGATCAGTTGACCTAATCCTAACTCTTTATAATACCACGGCGTTCCGTGCGCATTGGAATAGTTGTCTTCGCAAACGAGCATACACGACGGTTTAACCCACCGGTCGAACGGATCGTTACCGATGAACTGTCCGCGGGGTTTGAACTGCATAACCCGTTTCCCGCTTAACAAGACGCAAATGTCGCCATGCAGCCATCCGCCGCCGTTATGACGGGTATCCACTATAACCGCTTCTTTGTTCCGGTTTTCATCACTCATCAATTCTTTATACAGTGTTTGGAAAGAAGCCGCATCCATCGCCTTGATATGGACGTAGGCTATTCTGTTGTTGGATAACTTATCGACGATTTGACGGTTCCTTTCAATCCAGCGTTTATATAACAATCCGTTTTCCGTTCCTTGTGAGATTGGTTTGATTGTTATGTCAAATTCTTTTCCCTTTTTGCTGATGGTCAGTCGGGTGTAACGTCCGGCCTTTCCGTCGAGCAAAGGATAATAATCCTGTCCTGCTTTGATTTCCTGTCCGTCGATTGCCTTGATGATATGACCGGGTTCGATTTCTTTTTTGCTAGTCTCAAGCGGACTTCCTTTCATGATTTCCTTGATTTTGAGTCCGTCTCCTTCGTAAGTTTCATCGAAGAAAACTCCCAGTGAGGCCGTAGCCAACGTGCTTCCTGTTCCACCGAAGCGGCATCCGGTATGCGAGACGTTCAGTTCGCCCAGTATTTCACTGGCCATCTCTGCAAAGTCATAATTATTATTGATGTAAGGCAGATAAGCAGAATAGGTCGTATAAAGCTTGTCCCAATCTGCGCCATTCATGTTTGGATCGTATAGTTTCTCTTTTGTCTGATTCCAGATATGGTCAAACAGATAAGCTCTCAGTTCTTGTGGGCGATCTGTGTAAAAGGCTTCAAAAGCAATGGCACTAAGCCGTCCGTTTTCAATGTCTAATTTCTGGATCGCACCTCCGGAGGCCAGATAAGCATATTTAATATCTTCATCCACATCCAAGCTGCCCCATCCAATTCCCGGCATTTTAAGTTCGTTGCGGTATTCTTTCAGATCTTGCATCCAAAGAGCCGGACTTCCTGCATGAGGAGCAATATAATACAGTTTGGTACCGTCTTTGCTCAACACCGTACTACCTAAATTTGTAGAATAGGGTGTCAGACGTATGGTCCGGTATTCCAGATCAGACAGATCGAATTTCAGGTCTTTGATCTTCTTTTCCTTCTCTTTTTCTTTGTCTTTCTTATCGGAATCATCTTCTTTCTGTTTCTTCTTGCCGTCTTCGTCGGCTAAAGCAATTTCTTCTTTACTCATACGGAAACGGTCGTAAGCTTCCTGATCGAAGAACATGATGTAAGCATCGCTTTCGGCTCCCCAAGAACCATGACTCCGATAGCCGGCCCTGTCGCTCTGGAAAATCATAGCCTTTCCATCGAGTACCCATTGGGGAGAACCTTCGCTGTAACCACTGTTGGTCAGGTTATGGATTTCTCCCGAGCCATCGGCCTTTACCAATGCGATGTCCTTATTGTTCCATCCACCAACGCCAATGTATTCCGTCAAGATCCAATTCCCGTCGGGACTCCATGAATAATCCTGGTCGCCATCGACATACGAATACTGATATTTGCCATCCATCGCTGTATGGACTTTCTTAGATTTCAGATTAAGAACACAAATCTCGGTTCGGTTCTTCAAGAAAGCTACTTCTTTACCTTGCGGATTATATTGTGGTTGAAAGGCTGTATAAGTACCGTCAGTAAGGCGTTCTTCCTTCCATTCTTTAGCGTAAGTAAAGTTCTTGTCATCTTTATTGGTTAAAGACGTTTGGTAGATTTGCCATTTTCCATTACGTTCAGAGGCATATACCAAAGATCTGCCGTCAGGAGCAAAATCGACAGTCCGTTCACGTTCCGGTGTATCTGTGATCTGTCGGGTTGTCTTATAATCAATAGAAGTAACATAGACGTCACCTCCCATGATAAAGGCTATTTCTTTATTTTCAGGAGAAACGGATACTTCCGACGCACCTGAAGTCCGCAGATTCCGTATGATTTCCCGTTGCATGTCATCCCGTATGATTTCCACTTTTACTTTAGTTGGCTCTTGTCCGGGAGTGAGTGTATAAAGTTCTCCACCGTAACTATAACATAATTTGCCGTTATCAGAAGCCGATAGGAAGCGGACCGGATTATCTTTATAGAAAGTCAGCTGTTTGTTTTCCTGATTATCCAACGAACGGTAATAGACATTGAATGTACCATCTTGTTCGCTCAGATAATAATAACCGGATTCATCTGAGTTCCAGACAGCATTACGGTCTTCGCCTTTAAAATCGGTCATCTTCTTGTAGGTAGATCCATCAAACCACCAGATGTCGCGTGCCATACTTGATGTGTGATGCTTGCGCCAATTGTCTTCATATCCCTTGATATCATCGAAAAGAATTCCTTTTTGTCCGATACTAGGATTCGACAACGTCCAGTCAGAGAAACGTTTCGGTCGTCCTCCAGTTATACTGACTTGGTATAGTTGAGAAAAGAGACTACTGGGGAATTGGATATTCTCGGTTGTAGGAGTCTGGAATGTTGAGAATAAAACATGTTCATTATCTAAAAAAGCTACCGGTACTTCTTTTCCGGAATGGGTTGTTAATCGTTTGGGCGATCCGCCTTCCAGCGATGAGATATATACATCCAGGCTACCTTCACGTGCACTGGCAAATGCGATATGTTTGCTGTCAGGACTCCAGACTGGTGCATAATCATATGCGGTATTGGAAGTGATTGCTTGTGCTTTTCCTCCGGATACAGGAACAAGATAGATATCTCCATAGGCCGAAAAGGCAATGTTTTTTCCGTCGGGTGAAATCGCACTCCAACGCATCCACTTGGGAGCGTCTTCTTGGGCAAAAAGCGGACTTTGTGTAGCAAATGCTAAACAAAGAGTCGTTAACAGTTCTTTTTTCATGGAAAAACTCAATTTTTGAATTGATGTATTACGTTTTAAACATAACAACAAAGTTAACATATTTACTGATTAGGAATCTGCTTCAACCAATGAAAAACGATTGAAGAAAAATTAATTTAATCGTTAAAAAGAATCTGGGTTACTCGCTATACATTCATCGTGATGATTATGTATCTTTGCGTTTGGATTAGTTAAAAGTAGTGGGATGGAAGATTCATTAAATGTAGCTCTGGAATTGTCAAGGCAGACAGTGTCCATCAGTAAGGAGGCTTTAGAAAAGCTGGCTTCCATTTTGGTTAGGACAGAGATAAAAAAAGGACAGAATTTCTTGAATGAGGGTGATGTCTGTAAACAAATCGGTTTCGTTCAGAAAGGGCTTGTCAGACAATATTATTATAAGAACAAGAAGGAGTTTACAGAACACTTTTCTTGTGAAGGAGACGTTTTTATTTGTATAGAAAGTTTTTTACGTCAGGTACCAAGCCGCTTGATTGTTGAGGCCTTGGAGAATACGGTTATTTATGGTCTTCCGCATGATGAAGTACTGGCATTAGGAGCCGAATGCTACGAGATTGAAGTGTTATATCGCGGGTTATTGGAAAATTCATTGATATTATCCCAAGTAAAGATGGATATGTTTCGGATGGAAACAGCCAATGAGCGTTATAATCGTTTGTTGCGTGAGCAACCTGAGATAGTGAAGCGAGCTCCGTTGTCGCATATTGCTTCCTATTTATTAATGACTCCGGAAACCTTAAGCCGGGTACGGGCAAACATTGTTTGATTACGTAATTAGAAACATATATATGAAAGTTGGATTATTTATTCCGTGTTATATCAATGCGGTATATCCGGAAGTTGGAGTGGCTGCTTTCAAGTTGTTGAAGCAAGTAGGGGTTGATGTAGATTATCCGCTTGATCAGACTTGTTGTGGTCAGCCTATGGCTAATGCCGGATTTGAGAATGAGGCAACCCGATTGGCTGTTCGAATGGAAGATCTTTTTCAATCGTACGATTATGTAGTGGGTCCATCGGCCAGTTGTGTTGCGTTTGTCAAAGAAAATCATCCGCATATATTGGAGAAAGCGGGCCATGTTTGTGCAAATAGCAAGAAAATCTACGATATCTGCGAGTTCCTGCATGATGTGGTTAAACCAGAAAGTCTACCGGCTGTTTTTCCTCATAAGGTAAGTTTGCATAATAGTTGTCATGGAGTACGAGAATTGCACCTCTCTTCGCCGAGTGAGATGAACATCCCTTATTATTCTAAGTTACGAAATTTACTTTCTTTGGTGAAAGGTATTGAGGTCTTTGAACCAAAGCGTGTAGATGAATGCTGTGGTTTTGGAGGAATGTTTTCGGTAGAAGAACCGGAAGTTTCCGTCTGTATGGGGCATGACAAAGTGATGGATCATATCAGTACGGGAGCAGAATATATTACGGGAGCAGATAGTTCCTGTCTGATGCACATGCAAGGTGTGATTAAGCGAGAACATCTTCCTATACAAACTATTCATATTGTTCAGATATTAGCAGCCGGATTATGAGTACGAAACATTCAATAGCGGCAGCACGATTCATAGAGAATCGCCCGCAAGAAAAATGGCATGATGAGACATTATGGATGGTTCGTGCCAAACGAGATAAACAAAGTAAATCATTGCCTGAATGGGAGAGGTTACGGGATTTGGCCAGTGCTATTAAGCTGTATTCAAATAGCCATCTGGAAACTTTGTTGCAGGAATTTGAAAAGAATGCGATAGCAAACGGAGCCATTGTCCATTGGGCGAAAGACGCTGAAGAGCACAACCAGATCGTGTATGATATATTAAAAGAACATCAGGCAAAGAATCTGGTGAAGAGTAAATCGATGTTAACTGAAGAATGTGAAATGAATCCATTTCTATTTTCAAAAGGAATAGATGTCGTGGAAAGTGATCTTGGTGAACGCATTCTTCAATTGATGGATTTAAAGCCAAGCCATATAGTTCTTCCTGCTATTCATATCAAACGTCAGCAAGTGGGAGAAATGATGGAAGAAAAATTAGGTACGGAAAAAGGTAATTTTGATCCGGCTTATCTGACGCATGCGGCACGAAAACATTTACGGGAAAAGTTCTTACATGCAGATGTGTCAATGACAGGAGCTAATTTTGCAGTTGCTTCTACAGGAGAGATAGTGGTTTGTACGAATGAAGGGAACGCTGATATGGGAACTTCGTTTGCCAAGGTTCATATTGCTACTTTTGGAATGGAAAAGATTGTTCCCAACCGGGAAGCTTTGGGCGTTTTCACGCGTTTGTTGGCCCGTTCCGGTACAGGGCAACCAATCACATCTTATACATCTCATTACAGAAAGCCCCCTAAGGGTTGTGAATTCCATATCATCATTGTGGATAACGGACGAAGTGAAATCTTGGCCCAACCTGATCATGTGAAGACATTGAATTGTATCCGTTGTGGAGAATGTATGAATACCTGTCCGGTATATCGTCGTAGTGGGGGTTATTCATATACATATTTTATACCGGGTCCTATTGGTATCAATTTGGGCATGTTGCGTAATCCTGAGAAATATGCCGATAATGTTTCGGCTTGTTCATTATGTCTTTCTTGTTCGAATGTATGTCCTGCTAAGGTAGATTTGGGTGAGCAAATATATAAATGGCGGCAGGATTTGGATCGGATTGGACGGGCCAATAAACAGAAGAAACTGATGTCTGCCGGTATGCAATACTTAATGGAACGTCCTGCCTTGTTCAATACAGCGTTGAAGTTTGCTCCGTTAGTTAATCATCTGCCTCGTTTTATGGTATATAATGCTGTTAATGCCTGGGGAAAAGGTCGGGAACTTCCTACGTTTGCAAAAGAGTCGTTTAATGAATTGTGGAAAAAGAACAAAGTAAATAACGGTTAAATAATATTCTATATTTCAATTGATTATGATTTAATATTATCTTTGCCAACGTAAACTAAAGGCAATATTTAGCCTTATTTTTGTAAACTGATTTGTAAACTAAAAATAAGATGAAATTATGAAGGCAAAGATTAGTATTAAGCATTATACAAGTAAAGTATTATCGGACTACACAAGTCCTGTTATGATCTCAATCTGCAAGGACGGTAAGCGTAAATACGTAAGTACGGGTATTAGCTGCCTACCTTCAGATTGGGATTCGAAAAAAAACGAGTTGAAGAAGTCGGTTAAGAATGCTAAGGCAATTAATGTAATAATAAAGCAGAAATATAACGCTATTGTTAGCCGAGAATTGGAACTAATTGCACAGAATATTCCCTATAATATTGATGACCTTATTAATACAATTAAAACGGATAATTCTAACAAGTTCTTATTATCCGATTTATTGAAAGAATATATCTCATTCAAGAAAAGCAAACACGCAACAATTGTTTCCTATAATTACACCCTGTCAATATTAGAACGATATAACGTTAAATATATTAGTGAAATAAACGAAGATATTGTTGAAGAAATTGTGTACAGTGGCGTTAAAGACAACAGTATTAGAATTGTAGTAAACAACATAAAATGCTTAATGAATTTTGCGTTGAAAAGAAAATTGATAAAAGAAAATCCATTATCCAATTATCGAATTGCTAAGAAGATGAATTATGAAACGAAAAAGCGTGCATTAAGTTATGAGGAAATTAACCAAATAGAATATAATTATATTACTAAATATTTTCTTACTAAAGAACAAATTGATAATATTAAATCAATGAATCAGACACAAATTGATTCAATTGAAGATAAGGAATTGAGAGGATATTATAATAATGTACGCAATAATACAATTAACACGCATAGTGAAGCTTTTGCAGTGGGTTTATTCCTTTTATCCTTCAATATGCAGGGGTTAGCTTTGGTTGATGTTTTAGATTTAAAAAAAGGAGATTTTCAATTATATAACTATTCAAACAAACAATCATTACAGAATAATTTGCTGAATCCTGAAACAAAACAGTATTTCAGGATCGAAACAAAGAGAAGCAAGACGGGAAAGAATGTTACTATATTTATACCTGTTGACCAATTTATGATGTTTTGCAACATTATATTTAATCAGAATTTCAAGCCTGATTCGATAGAAAATGATGATTATTTTTTCCCTGTATTCAACAGCAAAATGAGCGAAACAGAAAATTATAATACAAAGCAAATAATGCGAGTAATCTTGAATCGAAAGTTAAAATCATTCGCAAAAAAGATAGGAATTAATGACGATATTACATTCTATACTGCAAGACATAGCTTTGCTTCAATTCTTAATTGGAATAATGTAAATCCTTCCTTAATTGCTCAAATGATGGGCAGAGATGTAGCGGATATTCAAGTATATTTGAAGCAATTTAATGATAATCAAATAATTGAAAGTTTGCAATATATCAATCGAATTAAGGACTAAAATTTATCTTATTTTTAAATTAAAATATACGTTAAATCCAATAGGAAATCAGTTAATTATATTGCATAAATCAATAATTTCTATTACATTTGCAAGCAAATAATAAATGAATTATTAACCAATTAAATTAGATAAATTATGGCTGGAAGACCAAAAAGAATTGCCTTTAATGATGTGGAAATGGAGGCAAAATTCGAACAAATTAAGACAGATTTGAGAGGATTTAATTATTCAAATTTGATTGAATTAAGCAAGTATTTGAATCAATTAATTGAACAAAAGAAGAAGGAATTAATTGCTGAAAATGAGAAGAAAATCAAGGAATTAATGAAACAAAATGAGGATCTTAAAGCTTGAATTAATTGATGAAAATTGAAAATTAAAGGGGTGCAATATTGATTTTATTGCACCCTATTTTTATTTAATTATCAAATAAATGCTCTCGCATATCAATAATATATTGCGGTGTTATGGATAAGTCATTCACTCTTAATTTATCGGGATTACAGGCAATAAACGGAATTGTTAGACAGTCATCATTAATGATAAAATCTGATACGTATGTAAATGCTTCATTCCCTTTATATTTAAGAAATTTTTCGCACTCTTTAAGAAACTCGTCCGAAAAATCATCCTGATTAAAGCAGTTTGGATGAATCGTTCTTCCTACCCATTCCCCATTGCTTATTCGAATTTCTCGAAATTCATATCTCGCTGATTTTCTTTTATTTAAATAATCTGAATAAATCCGATAAAATGCGTATAGCTTATTCTCTTTAGGCAGATATTGGGCATAAATTATAAGAGGTTTTTCTTTGTCATATTTATGCGTGTCAAAATCTTTATAGGCATCTTCGCCGATTAAATCAGATACAATCTTGCGTATTTCTTCGCAAGTGTAAACTGTTAATCTATCATTTATTTTTCTCATTTTCTTCTATCTTTTTTTTTTTTTGTTTGTCATTATTGTTGCTCTTTTTTTTCGTTTTGTTTTTTCTTTAATTCTTTGGTCAATTTAACCTTAAGTATTGTCTCAGGTGAACGTTTAATTCCCCTAAGTTTTTCGCTTATTTTTTGTTTAGTTTCTTCGGATTTAGGAGCTATTTTTTTGCCTTTTTTTCCTTCGCTTATTTTTTTCTTTGTTTCTTCCGATCTTACAATTCCTTTCATTTTTTCGGATATTTTTTTCTTTGTTTCTTCCGAATGTTTTCCAATCATTTTGTTTTGTTTATTTATTCTTATTATATCATTATTGCAAGTATAGCAATTAATCCGACTGTTATTATTGTCAACTCAATTAGATTAAATATGCTTATTACCTTATCGACCAATTCAAGGTTATCAACCTGATTTATTAGTTCTAATTCTTTGTTTTCTGTTTTGTTTTCCATTTTCATTTTTCCTTTATATATATATAAATATCTATTAAGTTCAAAAAGTCAAGGAAAAGTTCAAAAAGTTTGATTTTTTTTTTACTAAACTGCAAATGATTGAGAACTAACGGGTGTATTTAGCTTCTTATTTGCAGCAGATAATTCTGCAAATTTTTTCTGCAATTTCAAACCTTCTTTAGGAAGGTTATATTCTTCGATAAAGAAATTATAGTTATTTCTCAGGTTATAGAAGTCTTGCATTCTATTATCTTTAGTTAGGGTAAATTCCAAACATTGTTTAAGCAATTCGTTTGCAATATATTCTGCTTCTTCTTGGGTAAATTCTTTTTCTTTGTTGGATTTTTCTAGCTCTTTATCAAGTTCGACATAACGAGAATATCTAGCATCTAACTTATCACACATTTCGTCATATTTACTACCTGTCAATTGATTATCTACAATCATTTTATTGAAGATTTTTCTTTGGTTGTCGAACTCTTTTGTTGTTAGTATATTATTCATTATTTCACTATAATATTCCCTTACAAACTCATCTATTGTTCTATCAATTTCTATCTTTTTACCTTCTAAAATAATAGTGTATTTCGTACACTTATTGCGGAACTCTGAAACTGCGTAAGCTGTTGAATTATCGCCTTCGGCGATGGTGTTATCAATACCTTCATTGGAATTATCAGTTTTATTTTTTTCTTCAATTCCTTCTTTCTTCAAATTATTATAGTTGGAATTATCAAGGTTATTATTAGGAATAACTTCATTGGAATTTACTGATTCTTCAATTCCTGATTCGGCGTTAGCTGTGCTATATTCTACGATAGTAGAGATATTATTAGTTCTATTATCTGAATTAACTAACTTGGAATTATCTCTATTATTATTTCCTTCAACTTCTTTAGAATTATCTATATTGGAATATACTGTTTCTTCCTTTACGGCGTTAGCCGTGCTATATTCTACTGAGTTGGAATTATCAGTTTTGTTAATAATTTCTAATTCTCTTGTTTTAGCCTGTTTTAAGCCGTTTTCAGAGGTTTTCTCGGTTGAGATTACAGATTCTTCATTTAACAAATTATAAAGGCTTAAAACGGCTGTATTAACTTCGTTGAGATTATCAAGGTTATTCTCTGAATTAACTTCGTTGGAATTATCTAATTCTTTAGATCCTGATTCGGCGTTAGCCGTGCTATTAGGTTTAACAGGGCTGAGATTATCTATATTGGAATTATCTCTATTATTATTTACCGTTTCGCTTTCGCTGAAAGCTTCACTTGAATTTACTGAGTTATATTCTTCAATTTCTTTTTCAGGAATAAAACAATTTACTTTAGAATTAGATTTTTCTTTCCCATCAAGTTGTTCACTAATATATATAATATTATTATTAGGACCAATATTAGGACCAATATTATTTTTATAAGTATTATCTATAATAGTATTATCTATATTGTGATTAATTTTTGCAGATTTAGTGATTAAATTTTGCGAATATTCTTTCAACTTTTGCTCAAGAACAGATTTAGTGATTAATTTTTGCAAGTTATTATCACTATCATTATCTGATTTAGTGATTAATTTTTGCAAGTTATTATCACTATCATTATCTGATTTAGTGATTAAATTTTGCAAGTTATGATATTCAACCTTGAATGCTTTATCCGTATAATCCAAAGTCTTAATCTTATTTAGCTTCAATATGGTTTCAAACTCGATTGAGTCATATGTTTCAATCACACTGAAATTAATCCTAAATTGGTTTGTCTTTTTACCCTTACTTTGTCCGATCGTATATACATCTACTATATAGAGATTATTAAGAGTTACCAATACGGCGTTTAGTACACGTTTGCTTAATTGAGTTTCTTCGCATAGTAAATCAATAGAGCGAAAATACATATCATTTTCGTCGGCAAATGCAAAATGTAATTGAATTAGATGCGTTAATACTTTAGTGCATTTTTCGTCCAATAATAATGTTAACTTCAATGGTACAGGGATAAATTTGTAATTAATTTTTTCAGTTTTCATAATATTTTCTTTTTAATAATAAATACTCGTTAAGTTCAAAAAGTTTGTACAATAGTGCAACTTTTCGATCAAAAAAGCAAGAAAAAATATTAAAACACTATATTTCAATATATTTATTGATGTAATTAATAGATTCGGATTTAATATTTTCTTTTTATCCCTACCTTTGCAGGTAGGGTTTTTATTTTAAAATATATTAAATCCAATTTGGAAATTAGAAAAAAAAGTTGCATTATTTCAGTGAAATAATGCAGCTTACTACATACAGAAGCAGGAATAAGTTAATCTGTTTTCATTTAAACCCTATCTATTAAGGTAGGGTTTTCCTATTTATTAGAGAGATAGATAACGCACATAATGGAAACAATTATACAATCAATCATACAACTAATTCAAGTTATAAAGAATGCAGGAAGGCGTACAATAATAGTAGTTATATTCCTACTTATATTGTCAGCTATTACATATATATTAATTGCCAATTTCGATACAATAATAGACCTAATTAAACAGGAAAATAAACAAGAAATTCCAACAAATTTAGAATATAATTATAACCCAAAACAAGAAGAAATTAGATTAGATATTCCAACAATTAATTTACTTAATCGCTTCTTCTACAACCACGATTTAGTGCAGGAATTAACCCTAATTAATCTCAGGGAATTAGATATTAATCAGCCTCCAGTAATAGAAGTATTATTTGAACTTTGCCGACATAATGATAATCATTTTGCGATAATAAATGGCAAAGAATCAGATAATTTCAATATATTTAAACAGATAATTAATTCAGGTGGAAATGAAGTATTAACCAATACTGAATTACGAAGGATTGATAGAAATATGTATGCAATTATCAGTACAATAGACAACGTATGTACAAGCTATTACAGCATAATAAGCCTTAATGATACCAATACTTTATTCTTGATTGTTTGCAGTTCTACAACGTTCAATGAAGGCTTAAACAATGATATAAATATACTATGTGCAAACCTTTACTTTTTCATTAAATAGACTATTTATTTAATAGAAAAGTTTAGACATTTTATATATTATTTATTTGTTATTTTAGATGCAGCCTATTGTGATAATACGCTGCATTTTTTTTTGTATTTTATTTCAAACTTTTTGAACTTAATAGATATTTATTATTAGAAGCAATAATAATAAAATGTCAAAACAGAATGAAACAGATTAAATTTAAGAGTGGAAATGAAATTGAAATTGAAGACTATGAACTAAGTGGTTACACAGGCTTAACAGAATTATTAGCGATACCTTCAATAGATAATAAGATCACATTATTAAGGGCGATTAAGAGCAAGCTAAATGAGGATAAAGCTATTAAATATGCTGCCGACAAGCTAAAGCAAATAGATATATCTAACATTAATATTAGTTCTAATTATTTCGATTCAATTGATTCAAATGCAATATCAGGTGACACAGAATCAATTGCAATAGAATTTAAATATAGAAGGTTTAATCACACTAAATATCCTACCTTCCTTATTGATGGCTATAAGTGTAGGCAGCTATTAGATTATTATAATTCCAATCACGTTAGAACATTTATTTGTAACATATATTCAGATGGTTTTGTTTGCCTATTTGAATTTAGCAAACTATACAGAAACTATAAAGGTGTAGAAGAAGGGATATTTCCTAAAGATAGTTATTCAGGGGGAAAAGTAAGAAAAAAGGTAATAAAATATGCCTTAAATGATGCTATTTTGATTAATTGAGTGTATTTATTAATGAGGTGAGAAAGACCTTAACTATGTATTTACTATTTTGCCATTTTTTTAATTATTTTTTTTAAGGGTTGTCGATTTGGCAACCTTTTTTTCGATGAATCTTTATAAACTTATTACAATATAATAAGTTGAAAAGGTTTGAGAGGCAATAAAGGGGGGATAGGGTTAAGAGATTAAAGGAATAAGTGTAAATCGCACCCTTAACTTCGCTCGAAAAAATACAGCCCCTATCCACACACGAGGCAAACTTTATAAACTTAACAATAAAGATAAAACAAAAAAACTATGGGAAGAAGAAGCAGAGACTACGATAGCAAGCAATTACACATTGGGAATTTCAACCTGAAGGAATTGCAGAAATATATTGATGAAAATAATATTAGTGATATTAATGCAACAATGTTGCAAGTGATGGCTAAGATAAGTAATGAATATATTAACCAACTTGAAACAAACGGACTGAATGAAAAATCAATGATTCCCAAGAATTTACTTTCAACTTTTCAATTGATTAATAAGATATTGAAGGATAATAATTTAACTCTGGAAAAGAAATGTGTGAACACGCCGAAAGAGAAAGAAAAAGATGGAATAGAATTGTTAGTTGAGAATCTAAATAAGTTCAAAGATGCAGTATAATTAAATGGTATTAGATGATGCAATAACATATGCAAATGATATAATTAATGGTAAGATTCAGGCAGCGCAAACCACAATATTAGCCTGTAAACGATTCCTATCAGACCTTAACAATGAACGTTATTATTACGATCCGAAAGATGTTGAGGTTTTCAATTTATTTGCAAATAAATTGAAACATTTCACGGGTAAATTTGCAGGACAATCCTTCGAATTGTCACCATATCAGAAGTTTTTAATTGCTAATATATTAGGTCTAAAATGTAAAGAAACAGGATTAAGAAAATACAGGAATGTTTACCTTCAAATCGGCAGGAAAAACGGAAAGACTTCTTTAATTGCTGCATTATCCCTATACTTCTTAATGCTCGATGGTGAAGCAAATGCGGAGGTTATTGTCGTTGCAAACAGTGTAGAACAAGCAAGAATTAACCTAAGTACAACCGTTAATTATGCCTTATCAATTGATCCGAACAAGAAGCTACTTATACCACAATATTCAAAGATTAAATATGGTAATAGTAAGGTACAAATAAGAGCAAGCGACAGTACTAAACTAGACGGATTGAACACGTCAGTCTGCATATTAGATGAGTTCCACGAGGGGCAGAAAGAAACGTTAGATGTATTGAAGTCGGGACAAGGTGCAAGACTTCAACCACTATCAATTATTATCACAACGGCAGGGTTAGACCTAAGCAAATATTGTTTCCAACTTTACAAGAATTACAAGCAACAACTTATTAATAATACAGTGTTAGATGAGGATTTCGTACTAATTTACGAATTAGAAGATCAGGACTATGTGAATGACAATTATATGACCAATTCGGATTGTTGGGTTAAAGCAAATCCAAATTTAGGGATAAGTCTAAATAAGCAATTTATACAAGAACAAATCAATTCAATCAAACAGGATTATTCAAACAGAATTTCAGTCCTAACTAAGAACTTCAACGTGTGGGTTGATGCGGCAGCAGTTACAGATAATTCTGAAAAATATATTGATGATGATATTATATTACAATGTATGCAGGATGTTAATTTAGATAATTTCAGGGGTTGTTGGGCGTTTGCAGCAGTGGATTTAAGTTCTGTTGCAGACCTTAATGTATTAACGCTATTAATTCCTAAAGATGGACAATTTTTTTTCAAAAATTTCTTCTTTTTGCCGAAGGAAAATACTAATATTAAGAATGTTAAGCATAAGTTTAGCGTTTGGAATAGAGAAGGTTATATTGAACTAACTGAAGGTAATTGTTTGGATTCAGATTCAATTGTAAACAAAATAAAATGGATTCAAACCACATACAATATTAATATAGTAGAACTTCATTTAGATGTATATAATAGCACAAGTTTTCAATTAAAAATGGCGCAAGAACTGCCTGAAATTCCAATATTTCCATTTTCTCAATCATTCCTAAATTTCAACAAACCCACTAAAGAGCTAAAGATCTTAATTCTAAAGGATCAGGTAATAATTGATAAGAATGCTATTACAAGGTGGAACTTTCACAATGCGGTGGTGAAGGAAACTTCAAATGGTAATGTAAAATGTTTGAAATTAAACAATTATAATCAGAATAAGATTGATTCAGTGATAAGTATGCAAATGGCGTTTGGTGGTTATTTATCCTCTAATTACGTCTACACAATGAACTAATATTAAAGCTATTTATTTATAAAAATCATACACAAAATGAGTATATTCAAACGATTTAATCAAGCAATAAAGAAGGAAACTAAAGCTGATATTCCTGTTACTTCAACAACAGGGATAACGGCTAATATTCCTATATATAACCTAATTCAGAATGGTAACGTAATGCAGAATGCAAGCGTGCTAAGGGGAATTAGTGCAATTGCAAATGCAATTTCAATTCTCGAATTGAACGAATTTAAGCTAATTAATGGCGATAAAATTCCTGTTGATAGTAACATAGAATATTTGCTAAATTGTTCACCAAATGATTATATTACAAGCTCAAATTTCAAGAAGAAATTAATCGAAAATGTGTTTAATTATGGAAATGGGTTGGTGAAAATAGAACGTGATTTGAACAATAATATCACTGCATTATATCTATGTGACAGTACTAATTTTAGCTGCAAATACAATCAAATAACTAACATTCCTACTTACTATTATCAAAGCAAACAGATAGATATTACTGACTATTTGCTAATTTATTTCTACGCCGATAGTGCAACAAATGGATACAGTGGAATACCACTAAAACAGTATGCAATGAATGTGCTAAAGAAGGTAAATACGGTCGAAAACTTTGAATCTAATTACTTCAATGGTAATGCAATTACAGGGATATTATCACCAACAACACCTGACAGACCATTACCACAAACACAGGCTGAAAAAGCAAAAAAAGACTTCCTAAATGCGAGTGCAAATAACGGTATTGTGGTGCTTGATGGGCAAATGAAGTACGATAGAGTATCAACCAATGCTAAAGATAATGCCTTGCTTGAATTACAGCAATTCAATGTTAATCAAATTGCCCGTGTCCTTAACATTCCTGTATCTTATTTGTTTGATGGTTCAAGTATTACCGAGCAAGAACAAACAGTATTTCTAACCCAAACAATCGCTCCAATTGCTTCAATATTATTGTGTGAAATGAAACGAAAATTCTTCTTTAAATCGGAATATCGTAAGCGTGATTTGGAATTTAACTATGAATCATTAATCAAATCAGATAGAACAACAATTGCTTCATATTACAGTCAATTGTTCAGGCTTGGCGTTATTTCACCAAACGAAATTTGCCGAAAATTAAACCTTCAAACATCTGCAATTGAGGGCACGGATAATCGATATATTGAACAGAATATTCAACCTATTGATATTAACCTTAATGCGGTCAAGGCAGGATTAATTTCTAACGAATAATCAAATATTTATTGTTAAAAAATATAACCTATGAAAAGAGCGTGTAAGAAAGAAGAAAAAAATATACAAGAAGAATTGATTGAAATGGTTGAAGATGTACAACCAATTGATGAAGAACAACCAATCGAAGATGTAGTTGAAGATGTACAGAATGAAGAAGTTCAAGAAGAAGTTATTGATGAAAATAGAGCTGATGATCCTGTACAGGATGAAGAAGTAATTGATAATAATGTGGAAGAAGTTGTTGTTGATAATGTTGAAGAAGAAAGAATTATAGAAGGGTATGCGATTGTCTTTAATGAATTAAGTGAGGATTTAGGCGGATTCAGGGAAATGATAATGTCCGAAGCTGTAACAGAGGAATTAATAGATAAATCAGATATATATTACTTATATAATCATTGTGATAATTCAACACCACTTGCCAGGTCAAATCACGGTAGTGGAAGTCTTGAATTAACAATTGACAATAAAGGACTTAAATACAAATTTAATTGTATTAATTCAGAATTTTATGAGTTGGTTAAGCGTGGAGATTTAGATAAATCAAGCTTTGCCTTCAGCCTTCCAAAGGACGGTTCAGGCGAAATATGGGAGAAATCGCAAGAATATAATTATATCAGAAAGATAACTAAGATAGAACAGCTATACGACTGTTCGGCTGTGTTAGTTCCTGCATATTCAGCAACGGAACTTTACGCTAGAAACTTAAATAAAAAAGCAATTGATCCTTCCTATTATACTGTATATGATAATATAATCAATCAATTATCACATTAATAATATATTTATATATAAAGCCAAAACTATGAACAAGTTAGAGCTATTAGAGACAAGAAAAAACCTTTTACTTCAAGCATCTCAAATTGTTAATAGATGTAAATCAGAGAAAAGAGAACTATTGAAAGTAGAAGATAATGAGTTCCAAACCCTGATTAATCAGGTTAAAGAAATAGACAATAAATTAATTGAAAATAAAAACCAAAATAATACTAATATGAAAGCAAGAAGTTTCTTAAGAAATTTAAAAAATACAAATGACGAAAACCAAAATTCATTGAGAAATGAATTACGTGCACACGGTATGCAAGTAGCCGATAATGAATACATTATGCGTGCAGGTTCTCCGACAAATGGTGATCAAATTATTCCAACAGAGGTTAGCAATGTGGAAGAACAAATGACTGAAATCTCATTCATTAATGTAATGGGTGGTAATGCTGTACAAGTTCCTGCCTCATTCGTTATTCCTACATTGGACGGTATGTCACTTTCTTGGGAAGAAGAAGACGGAACGGACACAACAGCAACTGCAATTACAATTAATCCAACTAAATTAGAACTAAAACGTCTAAGTGGTGCATTTGCATTGGATAAGAAGCTTGTTGATGTTGCAGCTCCAAGTCTTGATGGTGCAGTTTCTAATAGCATTTATTCAATTATAGATGAAAAAGTAAACGAAAAATTAATCGGCTCAATGTCAGCAGCAACTTTGGAAGCGTCAGCAGGAACAACAAACTATGAAAAAATAGTTGAAGCTGAAGGGCTATTAAAGGATGCTAAAGTTAGAAGCATTGTGTACTTATACAATCCTAAAGATTTGTTAAAATTGAAAGCAGTTTCAAAGAAAACTAATGAATTACCAACTGCAATAATTGATGCCGATGGTAAGATTGGAGGTTATAATACATTTGCTTCTTCTTATGTTCCAGCTGGCACAATGTATGCAGTGAATCCTTCAGCTTGTTGGTCTAATATTGCTTATGTTGGTCTAATTTCAGACGAATTTACACTTGCTCACAAGGGGCAAAATAGAGTTTGTGTTAACGTTTACGGTGATGCAGCAGTATCAAATATGGCGAAAAATGTTGCAAAAATCACATTAGCTTAATATATAAGTAAGTCCATAATAAACAGGCTCGAAATAGGATGATTCTAAATTGAATTGTCCTATTTTTTTATCTATATAATTCAACTATTTATAAGTAAAATGAAATACTATTATGATAGCAACAATCAGCGAATTAAAATACAACCTAAATATAGAACAGGATTATAATGATGAAGATGCTTATTTACTTCAATTATTGGAAGTAAGCGAACAATCTGTCTTTAACTATTTGGATAAAACAAGGGAGGATTTTACACAAATTCCTTCAAGTATTAAACACGCAATTATCCTATTAGCGAGTCAATTCTATGAGAATCGTACACCAATTGCATTTGCTTCAAGTTCAAAGATTCCTTACAGTTTCGAGTTCTTGCTAGCCCCATATCGTGAAATAACAATCAAATAATTACAAGAAATGGCAGCAGGAAAGAAGAAATTTACAATAGAGATTCAGCGTTTGCAAGCCGAAAAAATGCCTGATGGTTCAGTGAAGGAAATGTATGTTAATCATTTGAAATTAAAGGCAGAATTGAAATTTAATAGCGGCAATGTTAGCGTAATAAATGATGAAATATATGGAAGTAATTCAATTACATTTCAGACCTATAAGCGTGATATAATTCTAACAGATATTATCATATTTCAAGGCAATAAATATGCAATTAATTCAATCAATCCTCTACAATATTCGAACGAATTGGTGATTAATTGCAGCTTAATTAACGAGTGAAAATGTTATGGCTTGGTTAAAGACGGTAGAAGAAAATAACAAGAAAAAAGAAGAAAGAATTAGGAAATATAAACAAAATAAAAACCTGATTTATAATAAAGTATATAACACTAAACGATGGCAGAAGTTGAGACAAAGTTACCTAATTGATCAACCATTATGCGAGGTATGTTTGAAAAAAGGAAAGATAGTTCCTGCCACAAATGTACACCATATTATCCCTATTTCGACAGCAGGAAATGACGTTGATAAGATGGTAGAACTGGGATTTAATTACCATAATTTAATGGCACTTTGTGAACAATGCCACAAGGAAAAACATAATAAAACTGATTATTTTTTATTTGAAAATGAGCCAAACAATTGACATAAATACAGATGAAATATTGAAAAAATTCGATAGTTTGAATATGAAAAGTCAGAAGAAAGCAGCAAAGCAAGCTATTCGAATTAGTTTAAATGTGCTTATCAAACAAGCAAAGAAAAACTTGCAAAAAGTAATAAAATCGAGAATCACTAAACCCACACAAAAAGGAAGATTTAAGGGGTTGAAATTAAGTCAAGGAATTAAACTAAATGTTTGGCGAGATGGAAAAACAGGTAAGGTTAACATTATGAAGGACGGAAGGTTAAAGTGGTTTGAAACAGGAACAACAAAGAGAAGAACAACATACACAAGTAAAAGAAAAGCACATAGCACAGGACAAATTAAGCCTTCCCATTTCTTTACCGATGCGAAAAAAACAACCGAAAAAGAGATATTCGCCAACTTGGATAATAGCCTGATGCAAGCCATTAAAAAAACTTGGGATAAGGCACAATTAGAATAATAATATAATAAGAAAATACATAATGAACATACTATATTTCAATACAGCAATTTATTCAATTCTAACAGGAAATGAAGAAATAAAGAAGGTAGTAGGAAATAATATTTACCCTGTTGTCGCACCATTAAATACAAAGAATCCCTATATAGTATTTAAACGTCAAATTAACACTCAAAACGATAATAAGGATTCAAGATATTCAATTGTTACAATTGAATTAAATGTATATTCTAACGATTATCAGCAGTCTAATAAAATTGCAGAATTGGCAAAAAATACGTTGGAAAATGTGTATAATAAAGAGGTGGAAGGATTCAAAATAAAATACATTGTAAGTACTTCAATTGATGAAGATTATAACGAGGATTATTATTCGCAAACAATGTATTTCGATTGCAAAGTACTTAATTAATTTATAGATTTAATTCTCTATAATGAAGCATTATAGAGACTATTTATATATAACAATAACATTAAATTTAATTCGAAAATATACTATTATGAAAAATATAATTGAAGGTTCAGACCTTATGATTTTTGCGGAAATTGGCACAGGTTCAACACCTGTTTCACTTGCATTCGCAACCAATTGCACACTAAGCATATCAACAGAAACAACTAGTGTAACATCTAAAGATCACGGCACAGCGTTGTGGAATACGAGCACGATTAAATCACTAAGTTGGGAGGCAACAAGTGAGAACTTATACTCAGATGAAGTTAACAACGGATATGATGCGTTGTTCGAGAAAATGACTAATAGACAAGAAGTTACATTATACTTTGTCGTAAAATCTGACACAGCATTCAGCGATACAACTGATTCTTGGGCTAAAGGCACAGGCGGATATACAGGGAAGGCATTTGTCACAAGTTTATCAGCAACAGCGACAAACGGAGAGACAGCTACATTCAGCTGCACATTTACGGGCAATGGAGAACTGTCCAAGGTAAGTTAACAGATATTAATTCTATCATTTTTTGTTTGTAAATATCTTTTTTTTATGCACCCTAATTCAGGGTGCATTTTTTGTTGAAAATATTTATATATATAAAATCTATATACAATTATGATTATAACACAATTAACAGATTTGTCGTTTCAAATCACTAACTTATACAATTCAAATAATGAAACAATTAGAATACAGGACTGCAATAGTTTTGTTGCCAAATTCTACACAACTGATATAGATAATTCAGCCATTTGTCTTAAACTAAATGATGAATTAACCAATATTAAAATAGAAGAAAATGCAGACTATTGTCTCATTAATTCAACAGATCTAAACAAAATGAAAGATGGTGTATTGTTCTTTCAGATTAGTTATTCTGTTGCAGATGAATCATATTTAGACGGGTTATTCAACAATGTAATTGCAGGCAATACCAATTACTATATTAGTCTTAATAATTCAGGTGAAAATGATTATTACACTAAAGAAGAAATCGACGAAAAATTAGATGCAATTGTTGCAGGAGGTGAAATTGATTTAAGTTCATATTACAAGAAATCAGAAGTTGATAATTTGCTAAATGATAAGGCTAATAAGAGCGAATTAACAACCAAACAAGACCAATTGGTTTCAGGTATTAACATTAAAACAATCAATAATCAATCAATTTTGGGAGGTGGAAATATAGAGATTCAGGCTTCAACAGATTTATCTGATTATTACACCAAAGAAGAATGTAATTCAACCTTTGCAACCATTTCACAAATGGAAAATAAGGTTGATAAAGAAGAAGGAAAATCCCTAATTGATGATGAAGAAATAGCGAGATTATCAACAGTAACCAACTATGATGATACAGCAATTAATGAACAAATTGCAACATTAAATTCATCTAAATTAGATGTATCTACATATACAACTGATAAGACTAATTTTGCAACAATTGAACAATTAAATGAGAAACAAAATGCTTTAATTTCAGGCGAAAATATAAAGACAATTAATGGTAATTCTATTCTTGGAAGTGGTGATATTACAATAACAGGAGGTGGAGATATTGACCTAAGCAACTATTATAATAAGGGTGAAGTTGATACTAAATTAGATGCAAAATTAGATGTTGAAACCTATAATTCGGACAAATCAACATTTGCATTAAAAACAGAATTAGCTGATTATTTAACTGTTGCAAATGCAGCCGAAACATATCAACCTATTGGTGATTATTTAACTTCAATTCCTGATGAATATATTACTGAATCAGAGTTATCAGAATCGTTAAATGATAAGGTTGATGTTACTGCATACACAGCCGACAAAGAAACATTTGCACTTAAATCAGAAATTCCTGACACGTCAAATTTCGCCACAAATGAAACAGTTAATGGAATTGAATCACGTTTGCAAGCAGTTGAAACTGAGTTAAATGGTGCAATTGAAACAACAAATAACATTCTTCAAATGATTTAATTAACTATGGGATTACAACAGAATTTAAACGATATACAGACCAATTTATTAGCAGCAAAAACAGCAATTGCACAATCAATATCAAACAAAGGGGTAGAATGTAGTGCAGATGATCAGCTTTCAAGTTTTGCGGAAAAAATTGATTCAATTACAACAGGCTCAACAGGTGGAACGGGCGATAAAATAATGTTGACAAATGGTACAAAGTTTGGATATTCTAAAGCATTTGAACCTGAATTATATGATGTTTCACAGGTAACTGATATGAGCTTTATGTTTAATAACTCTTCAGGGTTAACCGACTTGGATTTATCGACTTGGGATGTTAGCAATGTAAATACATTTTATTCGATGTTTGTCAGCACTGATTTAACTAGTATTAATTTATCGAATTGGAATACGAGAAAATGTACTAATATGGCTTCAATGTTTCAAAGTAACAAAAAATTAAGTGGTGCATTAGATTTATCAAGTTTCGACGTTGCAAATGTTGCTGATATGAATAATATGTTTAATTATTCATATAATATAACCGAAATTAAAGGTATTGAAACTTGGAATACAATGTTATTATGTGATGCGAGTGATATGTTTAATAGTTTAATTAATATCACTAGATTAGACTTATCGGGATGGAAATTTAATTCATTAATTAATACATCTCAAATGTTTAATTTTATGACGGGAATGACCGAGTTATACATAAATGGTTGGGGGTATAATGAAGAATGTACATCTTTAGATTTATCAAGTTGTTCAGCCTTAACAAAAAATTCAATTCTTTATATTTTTAATGGCTTATTCGACCGAGCAACAGCAGGATATACTACACAGCATACTATTGCATTAGCCCCTGAAACTAAAGCATTATTATCTGATGACAACATAGCAATTGCAACCAATAAAGGGTTTACTGTTGTATAAATAATTAACCAATTAATTAACCTAATTATGAAGAAAATTACAGCACAAAATAATAAAAAATATACAGACAAAGCATATTCATTTTTTACAGATACTATCTATGCACCTGATAGTGCAGTAACAGATGAATATTTTGAAATTGATGAAAATGACGTGCAAAATATACAGGATTCAAAGGCAGACATTCAAATAGAATCATTATCAGATTTGGAAGAAATTACATCTAATATTCAAGAAATTGATAAGGCAAAAGAAGCAATTAAATATTCAATAAACAGCTTGGATTTATCCAATAATGATACAATTAAATTCATCGATTATTTGCCTGATTGGAATGATTATGTAGGTAAATCATTACCAATTAATTTCAAATTACAATATAATAATCAAGCATATCAAACATTGCAATATATTAATGTAGTGCTATCAGATCAGACACCTGATATAGTATATTCATTATATGCAATTATCAATGAAGAACACGAAGGAACACTGAAAGATCCAATTCCTTATCAACAACAAATGGCGATTGAAAAGGGCAAATATTATATTCAATATGATGTGGTATATATAGCTATACAGAATATGCCAACGGGAATGCCATATGATTTAAATCAAATTCCTTCAATTGTTCAACCTGTTTAATATAATGTATAAGGTATCCAATTTTGGATACCTTTTTTATTTGATATTTATTGATAAACAAATAATATTATGGAAATTAATATCGAAGGAAAAAATTATCAATTAAAGAACACAATTAGAAGTTTATTCATCTTTGAAAAAATTGCAGGGAAACAATTTGACGGAAAAAATCTAATTGATTATTACATTTTATTTTATTCAACATTGCTTGCAAATAATCCTGATGAATTTAATCTAACATTTGATGAATTTATAGAGCTTAATGATCAGGATATGAGCTTATTCAATCAATTTGTCGAGTTTATCACAAAGTCAAATCAGATAAATAATCAGCTTATTGACAAAGAAAAAGAAGAAGAAAATGATGTAAAAAAAAAGAAGTAACAATTGAAGAACTATTTAGGCTTATTGTTGTAGAACTGCATTATCCAATTGATTATTTCTTTGATAAGATGCAATTTTATGAACTGAATTTAATATTGAAATACTACAATTATAGGTTCAAATTTGATTTGGAAATAATGAGAAATCAATCCTATATAATAGCTCAATGCAACAGCACAAAGAGGTTAAATAAAGAGGATATTTTCAAATTTGAATGGGACAAAAAAGAAGAAATTAAACAGCAAAATAAGGTGGAATTAAGCAAAGAAGATATAGAATTATATCGAAAGAAAGCACAGGAAATAATAAAGAAAAACTTTATATTTAAGTAATGGCTACGGATTTAATTGCAAAGCTAAGGCTTGAAGATCGAGAATGGAACAATACAATTAATAAGGCAAAGTCGAGCGTAAAATCATTTGAAACAACATCTAAGAAATCATTCTCAGGTGCAAGTTCGGCGTCTGATTTATTGGGAAAAGGCTTGGGAAAAATTGGTGGTTATATTGGTGGTGCAGTCACAGCAATGGAGACCTTCAATAAGGTTATTAATTCAAATGCAAGCCTTCAGGAAGGTTGGAATACAACATTAGATGGATTATCAACGAGCGTTGATACCTTCTTTAATTCGTTAACAACAGGTGATTTTTCAAGTTTCGAAAATGGATTAATCAGTTTAATTAAACGAAGCAAAGAATTTCAACAAAGCTTGTTAAATATTCAGAAGTTACAAATAACAACTTCGACACAATATGATAGAACCGACGCAAGAAAGAATGAATTAGAATCAATAATTGAGGACGAATCAAAGACAATTACCGAGCGAATTAATGCACAGAAGGAATTGGATAAGTTGTTAATGATGGGTATAGCTGATATAAGAGAAGCGAGCACAATTACACGCAAAGAGTTGAAGAATATGATTAATTACTTTGCAGGCGGTAATGCTGAGTTTGTTGACGAAAATAATGCTGAAAAGCTTATTAATCAGCTATATAATCCCTATTCTGAGCTTTCAAAAAATTTAAAGGAATATGCAAATGATAGATCAATTGTTAGTGATAATTTGGGTAATTCTTTGAAAAAAGCTGACATTTCATTTTACAAAAAACAAATTGAAACGAAGAAAAGTTTTGATTCCAAATATACGGATGAAGAACAAAGAAAATACGATGAATTGCTACGCATTCAAACCAAATTAACCGATGAAACATACCTTCAATTCAAAGATTTATTTGATAATATAAATGACCTTATTGATAAGTCAGGAACGTGGGAAAAGGACAGAACAGGTGCAAAAAATGAAATAAATGATGCACTATCAGGTTCAACTAATTCAACAAGTTCAACCAAAAATAATGCCGAAAAAATATTTGATGAAAATTCAATTGCATTTTTGCAACAGAATATAAATAAGCTAAAGAAAGAGTTCGAAGAGGCAGGGAATGACGGGTTAAGAGCAGGGTTAAATGCAGCAATTAAGGAGGCAGAAACGCAACTACAAATGCTGAAATTAAGGGCAAGCAAACAGGAACTAATAACAGATAATACGTTCTCAAATAAGAACAGTTATAGAAATCCTTTGGCTGATATAGAGAGTGGATATGTTCCTAAAATTGAGCCGATTAATGAAGAAGCAACAGAAAGTCTAAACGGTTATCAAGCAGGATTGGAAGGTATTGCTTCAATGTTAACAAGCGTGAACCAATTAACAAATGAAGGAACTGCAAGTTGGTTAAATTATGGAGCAAATGTATTATCTACTATAAGTAATTTATTGACTAAATTGCCTGAATTAAATGCTATGTTGGCAACTAAGACAGTGTTAGAGGGTGCAAATTCGGCAGCACAGACACCCGTTGTCGGTTGGATAACGGCGATTGGTGCAATAGCTTCATTAATTGCAGCAGTATCAAGCATTCCTAAATTCGCAACAGGTGGAATTGTTGGGGGTTCTTCACTTGTTGGAGATAATGTATTGGTTGGTGTTAACAGTGGGGAAATGATATTAAATAAGAGACAACAAGCCAATTTGTTTAACCTATTGGATGGTAAATATACACCAAATACAGCTACAAATCAGAATGTTAAATTCACAATTTCGGGTAAAGATTTGGTTGCAACATTAAACAATTATAATGATAAGGCTAAGCGTTATTAATTATTATTTCTGTTTTATTTATATTCCAAAGGGGGTGAGTTATCACCCTTTTTTATTTGATATTTATAGATAAATTCTTAAATATGAATGTACATTATAAGACAGAATTTAGAGATATTAATAACGATTTAATTAGGGTTGAATTGTTGAAAGATGTAACTGCTGCAACAGTTAAAGAACTTGTTGCAGGTGGTGAACCTATTAACCTTAACAACAATGCAGATGATTATCTATACACACCAATGAGATTATTTGGCGGTACATTTACGGTTGTATTGCCTGAGTATGATTTTAATTTATTTGCAAGTAATGATAGGGAAATTCAGATAAAAATATATAGGAATGATTCTTTATTCTATACAGGATTTTTAACCCCTTCCGTTTATTCACAGAATTATTTAGACGGTTATAACTTTGAATTACAGTTAGAATTTGTCTCAGCATTATCCGCTTTACAAAGCGTTGAATTTACAAAGAATGAAGATACAACAATCACATTATTGCAGTTAATTAAGGATGCAATATCTTATACAAATAATACGTATAATAATATCTATATTCCCTCAACATTTAGCATTAAATTGAATGAAATATCGGTTAGTCAAGACAACTTTTTTGACGAAGAAAATAAAGCGATGACTTACTACGAGATTTTGGAAGAAATTGCAAAAATATTTGGTTGGTATATTACAGATTTGAACAATAATATCTATTTTGTTGATGTGGATTATTTGGGCAATTGTTTGAAATATAACAGCACATTATCAAGTTATTCAGCCATTAATTTAGCTCAAACAATCCAAGAAAATACAGTACCAAATGCAGATAATAACACTAAATTATCTCTATTAGAATCATACAATAAAATCAATGTAATTGCAAGTGATTATGAAGCTGATAGTGATAAATTATATCCTGAATTATCAGATTTAACAATCAAAAATTCAACAAGTTATGTTGAAAATGTAATAGATAAAAAAATGTATAAAAAGTATTGGTGTTATACGCCAACAGAATTTATTTTACACCGATATAAACAAACAAATGGCGTTTGGACTGAAATAAATTTAGATAGCGATATTACAAATAAATACGGGGGCGCATACGCTGTTAAATCAACTAATTATGAAATTGATCCGTTGCCTAATAGATTAGATTATACTGATTCATTTTGGATCAATCAAACCTATAACGATGACGATTCGCATTTGATGTATCACGAAAGTAATAACTTGAAACTAATTGAAATAATAGACAATTCAACATCTAATATTATTATTAATTCTGACTATAAATTATGCCTTAATTGGGAGGCAGCAGTTATTGTTAATATAGAAGGGTTAATGTACCCTGATGGTGACATTAACGACTTATTTGATAATGTTTCAGGCACACCACAATTCAGTTTTTTATTCAGTCTTCAAATAGGAAATTATTACTATAATGGTTCAACTTGGGTTACTAATTTTTCAACGTTTGAAGTGAATTGTGAAGCAGGTGGAGACTTTATTTCTTCTTATGTTGAAGCTGAAAATACGGGTAATTTCCTTTATGGGGTCGACTTGGAAGGTTATATAATTAACATTAATAGGGTTCTAATTGGAAACCCTAAATTGACAGTATATAATGCAAATGCTTACTATTTTGATGATATGTTAGGAATTAATTTTTCCAAAGTAAATCCACGTTCTTTTATGCTGAAAAACATTACTTTGGAAGCACAAAAAATAGATAAATCTTTGGAAAGAGAAAAGAAAGATACATTATATACTAATGTAAATGACAGTGATAATATTAAAGAATTAGACGATGTTGAATGTAAGTTAACCACGAAAAACGATTCAGAATTATCATTTTCCAAACTCATTTATAACGGGAATTTTCTTGATAAATGTTCAAATAATATCAATAATTCAAGTCAAAAATTAGAGGAATTATTAGTTGAAAGAAATATAAATCAGTATTCCAATTTTAAACTGAAAATTGAACAAAACTTTAACAACGACTTAATTAATCCAAATGCAATAATGCACAATAATTATTTGAATAGAGATTTTTATGTTATATCACAAAATTATGACTTAAAGCAGAATAATAATCAGTTAACGTTAATATCTAAATAATAAATGGAAATAATAAATAAAAGAATTGATGCTAAACCACGTTCTAAATATATTAGAAATTCTTATGTTTCTTCTTATTATTCAGGAGGTGGAAATGGTGGAAATGGTTCAACAATTGACACAAGTAATTTCGTTTGGTTAAATGGAAGGACTTCACAATTAATTGAAGGGAATGTTGGTGCAACAGGCGATATAATTGCATATCAAACAAGCGAACACGATATTACATTACCTATTGCTTCAAGTGATGCGTTAGGTACAATTAAAGTAGGTTCAGGCTTAACAATTACGGAAGACGGGACATTAAATGTTACAGGTTCAACAGGTGGTGGAACAGGTAAAGCAGAATGGGGATATATCACAGGTACATTATCAGGTCAAACTGACCTTTGGAATGAATTAAGTAAGAAGGCAAATTCAAGTGATTTAAATATATCTAATTGGGATAATGCAAGTGATTTTTTTGTTGAAAATGAAGCAAAAATTGAAGAAGCAATTACCAATTCACACAGCCACGACAATAAGGAATATTTGGATGTAATTGATCAGAATTTATCTACTGTTAGCGATGTATTATTTGGAAGTGTTAAGGCAACAGGTGATGTTGTTGCTTATGCGACAGGCAACCACGACATAAGTTATCCAATTGCAAGCGAAGGTGCGCTTGGTTGCATAATGGTTGGTGATGGTTTAACAATTACGGAAGAAGGCGTATTATCAGTAACAGGTGGCTCAGGTGGTGGAACTGTATCAGAATGGGGTGATATTACAGGAACATTAAGCGCACAAACTGACCTTTGGACAGAACTAAATAAGAAGGCAAATAATTCTGATTTAAACATTTCGAATTGGAATGCAGCGTATAATTCAGCACATACACATTCGAATTTATCAACATTAAATGGAATAAGTTCTACCAACATTAATAATTGGAATGCAGCATATAATTCAGCACATACACATTCTAATTATAATGTATTAAGTGGTATAAGTAGCTCAGATGTTAGTAGTTGGGATAGTGCATACAATAGTTCACATTCACATAGTAATATGGGATATTTGAATGTTATTAATCAATCATTATCTAATTCTTCAAGTCCTAATTTTAGGAATTTGACCGTTGATTTAAATATAGTTGCAGAAGAGGATATATATGCTAATAATAATATGTATACACAAACATTACGAGCATATACAGCCGTTAATACTAAGGATGTAACAGCAAGTGGTAATGTTAAGGCGCAAGGTGATGTTATAGCTTATAGCACAGGAACAGCAAGTGCGCCATTCAAGTATTGGAGACCTTCAGTTTCAAGTTCAGGCGTATTAAGCTGGACAAATTCAACAAGTGAAACAACGCCATCTTCAGTTAATATTAAAGGTCCTAAAGGTGATACAGGTTCACAAGGACCGAAAGGTGCAACAGGACCACAAGGACCGCAAGGCCCTAAAGGTGATACAGGTCCACAAGGTCCTGCAGGGACAACATTTACAGGTGGAACAATCGGTTCAAATATTACTATTGACAAAGATGGAGTTGCTATAATTGCGCTACAAGGTTATCACACTAATTGGCAGGCTGCACAGATCCAAATGATTAATAAAGCCTATACGGATTACAGGCGAAAATGGTGTATTGATTTAGCAGGAAGTTCGGAACAAAGCGGTGATTTATGCTTTCAGAATTATAACTCAGCAGGAACAGGATCAGCAAATGCAAGTCCTTGGTATCGGATGAAAATATTCAAGTATGGAACGGCAACCAACGCAATAGCAGCAGCAGGAGCATATGTTAATAACTCAGATGAACGCTTGAAAAATGTGCTATATAGTTATCATAATAAGCCTAAATTATTAAAGGTAAATAGCATTGAAAATGGTACAGAAAATTCAACCGAAAGCAATTCTGTTTTGGATAAGCTAAAGAATTTGGAGAGCAAATATTTCTACTGGAAAACCCCTGATAATGCGGATGAAGAAGAAGCTAATTTACCATTCTACAATACAATTCAACTTGGATTTATTGCGCAAGAAGTTGAGGCACAATTCCCTGAATTTGTTACTGAGGATAACGGATATAAACAGCTTAATTATGCAGGGTTAGGATCATTTATTGCAGTTGAAGCAAGTAGGGAATTAAACAAAAAAATTGAAGAACAACAAGCTGAAATAGACCAATTAAAGGCTGAAATTGAAAACCTTAAACTAATAATAAATCAAATGAAAAATACAGAAAATTAATACTATTATGATTCTACCAACTAGTGATATATCAATTATGGATGTACGTAATGCAATTGGTTGTCCTTCAACTGATTTAGGTACTTTGTGCACTAAAGCAAAGACGGGTGGAAATGGGGGTTATGCTTTTCAAATTGTTGAAAATGGTTATACCCTTAACGATGGAAATATGATAGATGGTGCAGAGCCATATTATAATATATGGTCTAATAATGCAGCAGGCAAATGGTATGTCAAATTACCCGATAGAGAATTAATTTATCGGTTGAAAAGAGAAACACCCACGAGCAAAAATTATGCTTATAAATTAGGCAATTTCAGGGGGTACAATTCAAATGCACCTAAACCATATCTATTCAAAGATGGTTCACAAATTTATCTCCAGCAAAGTCAATACGCAGTTCCTGTTGGTGTTACAATTTTTTGGGAATTAGGGGAAATTGATTGGGAAACTGTATTTAATTCTAAATTTACCGACATTAAGGTATATGGAGATAAAACATTATATACTTCAAGACCTATGTTAGAAGCTATGGTTAATATAGATGAATATAATACCTTAGGGCACTATACAATTGAAACCTATTCCTCAGCGTTTGCAGGTTGCATTAACGGAGATAAATTCTACTTTTGGGGTGAATTTTATTACAATGGTGCATTGATTGCTAATTTTCCTGCCACTTCTTACGGCATAATTCAATGGGCTGAATATTGGAAGGATAATAAATTAGGTAATGTTACTGCCGTATATGCAGCTAATAATTACAATACAGCAAGTAATTATTCAATATTATCGCCAACATTATCTGATACAACAGATTTCTTAACCTTCCAATTGTACAGAACAGGTGATAATCAGTATAATATAGATAAAAGTAGATGCTATATCAGATGCAAATGGCGTGATAAGGATAGTTGGCAAGATTGCCCATCATATTCAATTGAATTGCCTCCTGAAAATTATCTTACAAGAACTTGTACTTGTAAATTACCTTTAAGGGCTGATAAAGAAGAATATATTGATGTTCAATTGGTTTTAAACTAAAGATTAATTGTAAAGTTTACCACACATATATGTTATATGTGTGGTTTTTTATTTAATTAACATATTAGCCTAAACTTAATCATTACATTTTCTGTTATAGCTAAAGATTAATTAAATATTGTAAACTATTTTGTCAACTACATATATTATATATTATATAACTGTTTGATTATTAATATAATTATGTAGTATGTGACATTTCATTGTGGAAAAAGAACAAAGTAAAATGAGCAGTAAAGAAGACATATTAAAACGGATTCATGCCAATACCCGGCAACAGTATGACATGCCGGATCTGTCATTGAATGCGATCGTTTACGAAGATAAACTAAAGACTTTTATAGAAGTACTGAAAGCAGCAGGAGGGGAAGCTTATGTGATGCAACCCGATGATGATCTGAATGCCGTTATCCGGCGCTTCTATCCGGAAGCACAGCGAATAGGTTCTAACTTAAATGAGATTACGTGTGCTACGTTTAATCCGGATGAACTGGAAGATCCCCGGGAATTGAACGGGACAGATGTTTCTGTTGTAAAAGGAGAATTCGGTGTAGCAGAGAATGCTGCTGTTTGGTTGCCGTGCCAATATCGGTATAAGGCTGTATATTTTATTTCCAATGCTCTGGTTATCTTGTTGGACCGGCAGGAATTGGTTAATAACATGAATGAAGCTTATCGCCGGATCACAAATGCTGATTACTCTTTTGGAGTATTCATGTCTGGCCCATCAAAGACAGCAGATATTGAACAGGCTTTGGTTTTTGGCGCTCATGGCCCGATCCGTGTAACGGTTATTCTGATATAGTTTTTGATTCATCCCATTCCATATAATTGTCAGTATCGCATGTGTTTTGCATGCGATACTGATATTAATAGTTCAACCACATTTTGAGGTGGGTAGCTTTTTCTTTGCTGACAATGATTTGTCCGTTATAGGCTGGAACAACACTAACCAACATTTTGCTGTTAAAATAAGGTTCTACCCGTTTGATAGCATCTATTCCCCAAATGGGATGCGGATGCGAAGCAAATAAAATTACGGCTGTTATGACCGAGGATAGAATCAATTTGAAATCCGCCCGAGCCGATTGTGCCATTTCAGTGCGCATGGAGACCTGATAATCGGCCGCTTTGATGTCTTGGTTGTAATTTTCTGTGCGCCTGATAAGAATTACTCTGTTAATGGCTCCTTGTTATTTTGCATGATGGCACTTTATTTCTAAATAAATTATCATTTTGCAGCAGAATAGTATCTATTATTAATATGAGGCTTTATTCTGCTGCAGTATAAGACCTATTATTTATATTTTGTCCTATTCTGCCACAGAATAGATTCAAATATTTATATTTGCTTCTATTTTGCAGCAGAATAGTCTCGATTAATAATATTTTGTGTTATATCGCAGGAATAATGATCTTTTTTCGTCCCATAAGTCCTTACATTCCGGTTTTCTTTACTTGATAAAAAATGGAATACAAAGCCGGGGTGGCGAAGAGGGTCAGGAGCGTGGCGAAGCTCAATCCGAAGACGATGGTGGCTGCCATGCCTCCAAAAACTACGTCGAAGAGCAACGGAATCATGCCTAAAATTGTTGTAATGGCAGCCATTAGGACCGGCCGGACGCGCGAAACGGTCGATTCGATGATGGCCTGATAGGCATCCACTCCATTTTTCCGCTGAGTATTCATCTCGTCGAGCAAGACGATCACATTCTTAATGATCATCCCCAGCAAGCCCAGCCAACCAGCCATGCAGAAAAAGCCGAAGTCAAAGCCGGAAACCAGCAGCCCGAACACCACGCCGATCAATGAAAGCGGCAAGATGAGGAAGATAATAACCGGTTGCTTGAAGTTGCGGAACAGCGCGATGAGGATCATTGCGAGTAGCAAAATTGCCAGCGGAAAATATTTGGTCAGGGCTTCCATCGCCTCTTTTGGGTCTTTGATCTGCGAATCCCAAAAGAAACTATACCCTTCGGGCAAGTGGATTTGCTCAATCTCTTCCCTGACCTCGTCATATACTTCCTTCATGGTATAACCCGGCTTGACATCGCATTGTGCTGCCATTGATAGTTTGCGGTCCTAGGTACGAACCAGCGGATACTCCCAATCAAGCGAGATCGGACCAGATACTTGTGCCAGCGGAGCTGTATTCATTCCGTTCCAGATAGGTAAGTCTCCCAGTTGCTCAACATTCATTTCCTGAGGCCGTTCTGAGCATAGCAAGACAGGCACTTGCTTGTTTTCTTCGCGATAAACTCCCACTGCGACTCCGTCTTGGGTAGCTTTAACAGCCTGCATCATGTCGGCCTTGCCGATGTTTAATCTTCCAGCTTTGTAAGGATCATATTCCGCGCGAACCTTCATGGCTATATTGCCCCATTCGTTGCGGGCATATAATACCTTCGGATTTTTCCGCGTAATCTCAATGGCCCGTTGGGTCAAGGAATCAAGTACTGCCGGGTCTTCTCCGCAGAAGCGAGCTTCGATCAATGCTTCAGGTATTGAATTCAACTCAAACCGATTCACTTTGATGAATATCCCCGGAAACATCGTTGCGAGTTTTTCCTGTAATCCTGCTTGTAAAGCTCTTGCCTTTTCGGGATCTTTTGCTTCTACTAAGCATTGGGCATAATTCGGTTGAGGCCCGTAGGAAGAATTTGCCAGATAAAAACGCGGAGGAGTTTGTCCGATGAAAGACGAGACATGCACAACGTCTTCGTGTTGTTGCAGGAAATGTGCAATCTCTGTCATTTTCTGTTCGGTTTCCTCAATCCGAACTCCTTCCGGGAGACGTAGATCGATCGTAAAATACTGTTTGTTGAGTTGAGGCATGAAGACATTCGGAATAAACCGGAATCCCCAAACCGATAGGAGCAGTAAACCGATCATAGCCACAACTACCGTATATTTTTTCTGTACAGTAAAAGCCAATAGCCGTCTGAATCCATCGTATATCTTCCCCTGATACAATTCTCCGGAAAGTTCATCCGGACGAGGCCGACGAACAAATTCTTGAATGAAGAATACGTTCTGAGATATAGCCAAGATCCAGCTCAGCAGAAGTGAAACTGCAATGACGATGAATAAGCTCGACAATAATTCTCCTGTAATGTGAGGAGAGAGATAAACAGGCATAAACGTAAGCACGGCAATCAGTGTGGCTGCCATTAATGGAAGAGCTGTACTTGATACCGCCCGTAAGATAGCCACACGTTTGCGCATTCCACGTTGCATATTGATCAAAGCGAGATCATATACGACGATGGCATTATCCACCAACATTCCCATAGCTATAATAATTGCTGCAGGAGACATACGTTGCAGGGCGATCCCGTTTGCCATCATATAGATTAATGTTCCGAAGATGGAGAATATCAGTCCGCTACCTATTAATATACCGTTTTTGAAACCGATGAAGAAAAGTAATACAGCTATCACTGTCAAGACTGAAATGATCAGATTCATTACGAAACCGTCCTTGTAAAACTTCCAGTAGCATCTACTCGTAATCGACTTTCTTCAGTTTTGATCGCTCCGGCGTCTACTATCTTGTTCTGTTTTTCGAAAGCATGAGCAATTGCTGCTACACTCACACCTCGTTGTGTCAATAGTGTAGGATCAACGTTCACCTCAATGGTTTGATTTTGTATTCCTGACAATTCGACTTTGGCGACATCTTTTACTTTTAAGATTTCCTTTTTTATTTGTTGCGCTTGATCTTCCAAGTCTCGGTATGAATGACTTTCGCTACTCAATCCATAAAATACCCCTAAGACATCACCGAAGTCGTCGTTTACTATCGAAGGACCAGCACCAATAGGTAACTTATTTTGTACATTGTTCACTTTTCTACGTAACTTATCCCATAATTGTTGCATGGCATCGGCACGTATTTCTTTCTTGACATACACCGTAATTTTTGATAAACCAGCTCGGTTGTCACTCTTTAAATAGTATAATTCACCTAATGATTGGATAGATTCTTCCAATACATCTGTTACTTGTTCCCTGACTTCTTCAGGTGAAGCTCCGGGATAAGAAGTCAAGACTACTGCTTGTTTGATCGTAAATGGAGCATCTTCCAATTTCCCCATTTTTACATACGAAAAGAGTCCGCCTCCCAATATCAATACTAACAGAAACCAACTAAAAGCGCGGTTCTGTAAAAAGAATCTTGCTATTTTGAGAATCATAAGTCTGCCAGATTATAAGATTGTTACCTGCTGGTTGTCCGATAAAAAGGATAAACCTGTTACTGCGACCTTTTCATTGGGCTTAATACCTTCTTTAATCTCTATCAAATGGTTCTCTTTTAGCATACCAGTCTTTACCCGACGTTGTTGTACGCGTTGGTCAGGAGAAACAACCCAAACAAAAGATCCAATTTCTTTTCTATGGCATACAGCTGACTGAGGAACAAAAGTAGAGTGTTTCTCTGCCTCTTTCCCAAGAGACAGAGAAACTGTTCCGGACATTCCGCCGAAAAGGCGGTTTCCGGGATTCATGATAATAGCTGTTAGCAGAAATGAGATATTGTTTGTTGTGATATTTTGTGAAACAAAGATTTCTGTAGGTGTGAATATTTCTCCAGGTAAGCCATCAAAAGTAATTTGTATGGGTAAATCCTTTTCCGTTCGAAGTTGTACCGCTATCTCTTCCGGAATATAAACTTCGATTTTAATCTTCGACAAATCCATCAATGAAACGATTGCTTGTGATGGACGTACATCCTGATACTTTTCAATATATACCTGCTGTACATAGCCATCGAAAGGTGCCGTTAGCTGGGTATCTTTCCATTGATTTGTCGCTGTTTCCAAATTAGCCTTTGTAATTTGATAATCAGCTTTTGCTTTTTCATAAGTGCTTCCGGAGATGTTATTTTGGGTATATAATATCTTTACACGATTGTATTCCGATGTTGCCTGTTCGTATAATGCTTGTGCGTGATCTTTTTGAATGATGAAATCTCGTTCATCTATAGATGCAATTCTACTTCCTTGTTTGAAGAATTGTCCCGACTGTACATTGAATTCATCAACAATACCACCTACACGAAACGAAAGAACAGCTTCCTTATAAGGTTGAGATATGAATAACAACGTTCAGAGGAAATCTGTTCGGTAACTACTTGACTGGCTTTAATTGCCATAAATTCCTCTGTTTGTTGATCCTTAGGCTTACTGCAAGCAGTGAGCCATCCCAATAATAAAACATACATGATTTGCTTCTTCATTTGTCTATGAATTGATTTATCGAGAAGCAAAAGTAATGTAGAGGAAGTGCTATTACCAGTCTGTCGTTACTGAAACGGCCTATCACGAGACTGAAACAGAAAAAGAGTCTGCTGAAAATAAAAAAGCCCTTCTCAAAAGGGCTTTTATATTGAACGTAAGGAAAATTATTCTAAATAAGTATATCCATATAGACCGGAACGGTAGTTGGATAAGAATTCACGACCTTCTTCTGCAGAAATTGTTCCTTTTTTTACAGAAGATGCGACCCAAACTTCAATGGCTCGCGCCATCCGTTTCGGGTTGAATTGTACATATTCTAAAACATCTGCTACAGTTTCTCCTTCAATGACGCGGTCTATGACATATTTATCACCTTTTACTTTGATGTGTACCGCATTGGTATCTCCGAAAAGATTATGTAAATCGCCTAAGATCTCTTGATAGGCTCCCACCAAAAATACACCTAAATAATAATGCTCGCCATCTTTTAACTTATGGACAGGCAAATGATAAGAGAAATTTCGTGTAGAAATAAAATTATCAATCTTACCATCTGAATCACAAGTTATATCTTGTAACGTGGCAGATTTAGTAGGTTGTTCTTCTAGTCTGTTGATAGGCATAACAGGGAAAATCTGGTCAATAGCCCATGAATCAGGCAAAGACTGGAATAAAGAAAAGTTACAGAAATACTTATCTGGTAATAATTTTGATATTTTCTTCAATTCGTCAGGAGCATGTTTGACGCTTTCAGCCATTTCAAAAACATCACGAGCGATAGACCAGAATAATCGTTCCACATGCGCACGGGTTTTCAGATCAATTAATCCCAAATTAAATAATTCAAGAGCCTCTTCTCTACACTGAAGTGTGTCGTGCCAAGTTTCAATCAAGCGGGGTTGATTTAATGTGTCCCATAAGTTATAGAGTTCACGAACTAATTCATGTGCATCTGGCTGTAATTCTTCGTTTTCATCGCAAGCAGGTAAACTTGTACTAGCTAAAGCCTCGATGATTAAAACCGAATGATGAGCTGTTAGTGAACGTCCGGATTCAGTAATGATATTAGGTTGTTCCAATCCGAATTTTTTACATACATCGGCTAAGGCAGAAACTGCATCATTAACATATTCCTGAATAGAGTAATTCATACTGTTCCCACTTAAGGCTGAACGAGTACCATCGTAATCAACGCCTAATCCTCCGCCTATATCTACAAATTGGATATTGAAACCTAGTTGCTTTAATTGTACATAAAATTGGGTAGCTTCCCGAAGAGCTGTTTTAATTCTTCGGATATTAGTTACCTGACTCCCTATGTGGAAGTGGATTAGTTTTAAGCAATCTTTCAATCCATTTTGCTCTAATAATTCTAGAGCTTCCAAAAGTTCACTGGAATTTAATCCGAATTTACTAACATCGCCACCAGATTCTTCCCATTTTCCACTACCTGAACTAGCTAATTTTATGCGGATACCAATATTGGGCATTACATTCATACGTTTAGCCAATGCTGCAATGGTCTTCAATTCCATCATTTTTTCAACGACTAAGAAGATCTGTCTACCCATCTTTTGTGCTAATAAAGCTAATTCTATATAGCTTTCATCTTTATAACCATTACAAATGATCATGGCATCGCTGTCAATATCAATAGACAGAACGGCATGTAACTCTGGCTTTGAACCAGCTTCCAGTCCGATATTGAATTTATTGCCATGGCTGACAATTTCTTCAACAACGGGACGCATTTGATTTACCTTAATAGGATAAATGATGTAATTTTTGGCCGTAAACCCGTATTCTTTTGCTGCCTTTTCGAAGCAACTAGATATTTTCTCAATACGGTTATTGAGAATGTCCGGGAAACGGAGTAAAACAGGAGCCGCTACATCTTGAATTTGTAATTCTTCCATTAGATTCTCCAAGTCGATAATTGGTCCACCAGCTTTGGGTTGTACCGCGACATGCCCTTTTTCATTAATCGAAAAATAATTCAGTCCCCAACCATTAATATTATACAGTTCGGCTGAATCTTCAATTTTCCATTTTCTCATTTACTTCCTGTTAATACGTTTAGATGATAATAAAGAATAAACATGTATAGAATCTGTTTTTTCTGAAGAATACCTTATTATAAATATTCGTCTGCCAGGCGATTCTAAAACAGCCTCAAAGGTGCGAAAAAAAAATCATATATCTTGAGTTTTTTTATTAAATTTGGAGGTGCAAATGTTTTTGTGGATGATTTTATGTTATAAAACAGAATTAACTCATTTTTGCATAATAATTCGTGGTTTGTTCGTATAGAGATGTACATTTGATTCAAATCTGAAATGATATTTCAAATATGGAAACGCTGATGTCAAATGTGGAAAAAACGGATGAGAATTACAAAGTCCCAAACTTGGAAAAAGGAATTGCTGTTTTAGAGTATCTTTCCTATAATTCTGAGGGGCGAACTTTGCAAGAAATTAAGCAGGCATTGGATATTTCCCAGACAACAGCATATCGTATATTAAATACATTAGTCCGATTGGAATATTTATATTTCGAAGATAAAACGAAACGGTATCAGATTACACGAAAATTATTAACATTGGGGTTTTGTTCTTTGAAGGAACATAATTTATTGGAAATTGTATTGCCGAAGTTACGTGATTTGCGTGATATATTAAAAGAAACTGTTTGTTTTGGAGTTTTAGGAAATGAAAAAGGTATTTTTATTGAGCAAGCTCAGGGACTTCACGCCTTTCATTTTGTATTAGCTCCGGGTAAACCTTTTGAACTCCATTGCTCAGCTCCAGGGAAAGCTATTATGGCTTATTTGCCTAATACTGTTCGTGATAGATATTTATCGTATATGCAGTTCCAGCGTTTTAACGCAAATACGATAACGGATCGTGACACATATTTGAAAGAGCTGGAAAAAGTAAGAGAAAATGGATATGCTTTGGATAATGAAGAAGAAATGAGTGGCGTTATATGTATAGGCTCAGTTATTTTAAATTATACAGGTTATCCATGTGGGGCTATTTGGATTTCTGGACCTAAAGATCGATTATCGGATTCAGTAGTCGAAGAATCTGCTCAGATGATTCGAAAGTATGCGAAAATAATATCTGCGGAACTAGGATATAGCCCGATGTTGAAAGATTGATAAATGTATGTTACCATAAAAATAGCGAACCATGAAGATACTGGAAAGTTTATTTGGAAAATTATTATTGACTGGCTTAGCTTGTTGTTGTTTTTCGTGGGTTAAAGCTGACACGAAACCTTTTTTTACAACAGGGATAGATATAAGTCAAAACGGAGAAATGTGGCTGGCTGAAAAAGGAAAGAAGTGTGTGGATATTTTTTCAGCTGATGGTAAAAAACTTTTACATTCTTATCCTGTCGATGAAACGCCCACAGGTATTTTGTTACATGAAGGAAAGGCCTATGTGACAACTTTTGAAACTATGGGTCATTTGCAGATCATGCAAATGGAGACGGGAAAAGTGGAGAAAATAATTCCTACTGGTTCTGGGGCTTGTTATCCTTTATTAGGACCAGATGAAAAGCATATTTATATTTGCAATCAATTTTCTAATAATGTTGTAGAAATTGATTTGGCTAGTGAAAAGATCGTTCGTACAGTGAATGTACTGCGTGAACCTCGGTCTGCTGTTTTTAGTAAAGATGGAAAATATTTGTTTGTTACAAACTTTTTGCCGGCACAGCGGGCTGATCTTGATTATGTGGCAGCTTGTGTGTCTGTGATTGACGTAAATACTTTTGAAAAAGTAAAAGATATCCAATTGGCAAATGGAAGTAATGCTTTGCGAGGTTTATGTATTACGCCTGATGGAAAATATGTATATGTATCTCATAATTTAGGTCGTTTTACTGTTCCTACCTCACAACTTCAACAAGGTTGGATGAATACAAGTGCATTTAGTATTATTGATGCGGAGAATTTAAGTTATGCAGGTGTTGTTATCGTAGATGAGCCTGATCGTGGAGCTGCAGGTATTTGGAGTATTGCTTGTGACGAAAAACAAATTTATATAACACATAGTGGAACGCATGAAGTCAGTGTAATTGATCATGAAGCTATGCGTGAAAAATTTGAGGCATATCCTGATAAATCCCGTTTGGACTATGATCTGACGTTCTTATACGGTTTGCGTACAAGAATCCCTTTACAAGGAAATGGCCCTCGTTGTATGGTCACAAATGAAAATAAAGTTGTCATTCCAACTTATTTCGCAGACGTTCTGAATGTGCTAGACAAGGAATCTTTAGATTTGACTTCTGTGGCTTTAAATCCGGATCGGACAGAAACGGTCGAACAGAAGGGTGAGAGATATTTTAACGATGCTGCTCATTGCTTCCAAAATTGGCAGAGTTGTAATGGTTGTCATCCTGGAGATGCAAGAACAGATGGTATGAACTGGGATTTAATGAATGATGGTATAGGTAATTCGAAGAATTGTAAGAGTCTTTTGTTTAGTCATGTAACACCACCGTGTATGATATCTGGTATTCGTGAAAGTGCAGAACTTGCTGTTCGGGCAGGTTTCCGTTATATTCAGTTTTACGAACCGGAAGAAGATATGGCAGTGTGTGTAGATGCTTATTTGAAATCTCTACAACCTGTTCCTAGTCCATATTTGGTAGATGGTAAGTTAAGTGAGAAGGCTGAAGCTGGCCGTAAGGTATTTGAAAAGTTGAAATGTGGAGAATGCCATAGTGGTCCTAACTTTACAGATATGAAATATCATATAATAGGAGAGAATGTGGAATTTGAACAAGGTTGGGATACACCTACATTACGTGAAGTTTGGCGAACAGCTCCTTATTTATTTAATGGAGCAGCGGCAACCATGGAAGATGTGTTCCGTGTTTATAAGCATGGTATTGATAAGAAAGTTTCTGATAAGGAGATTGAGGAACTGACTGAGTATGTGAATTCATTATAAAGCAAGGACTATGAATTATTGTCAAAAGATACATTATAATATATTTCAGACAAGCCAAACTGATTTTAATAGTGCGGTTGATGAACTGCTCGCTTGTATTCCTCAAAACGAAGTTGTTCTGCGTTTGGTGTTTTTTGGAATGCCCTTGTCTAATTCTCAATATTTGGAGCGGAGACTGTTGATCCGTGAAAAGATCCGTCATCGTTATCAGCAAATGGAACCTGCTTTGACGTATGTGGCCCAACCTCCATTAGGAGCAACATTGATTATGGAAGTCCATAGTTATGTGCCTGAAGCTGATGATTCTATTGTCTTTCGTCATTATGAGGGTACACCGTATGTTCTTTTGGAAAATAAAGAAATGAGATGTTTGTATGCGGGTGGCTTCCAGGAAGATATTTTGATGTTTGGTATTCGACAGCAAGCTTCCGGTGTTTTCAGATGTTTGGGTGAACTGCTGCGCAAGGAAGGTTTCCCGGTCAATAGTATAATACGACAGTGGAATTATATCGAAAGAATAACCGATTTCGATGGATCAGACCAGCGTTATCAGATGTTTAATAATGCTCGTAGTGAATTTTACGGACCGGCAGACTGGAGAAATGGATATCCGGCAGCGACAGGTATCGGAGCAGATTTAGGAGGTTTAGTTGTTGATGTTGATGCTGTTGTCTTCAAACAAAAAGATTGTTTTGCAACACCAATTGACAACAAACTTCAAATAGCAGCCCATGCATATTCTGAAAAAGTTTTGGAAAAAGCTGGTACGCAAAAGACTACTCCGAAGTTTGAAAGAGCCAAACGGTTTACTTCGGGAAATAACAATATGATTTATATTTCTGGTACGGCTGCTATTCGTGGAGAAGAAACGCTTATAGGCGTGGGTTTGGAACGGCAACTGCATATTACAATGGAAAATATTGCAGAATTAATAGGTGATGCTAAAATAAAGATGTTGCGGGTTTATTTGAAAGATCGTTCTTTCTATGAAGAAGCAAAGCAACTTTTGGGCGCTTATAATTTGAATATTCCTATTTCTTATATGTGTACGGATGTGTGTCGGGAAGAATTGTTGATTGAGATTGAAGGAATAGCAATGAAATGATATTATTAACACAAATAATTAATAAGTACAATGAAAAAGATGGATTTTAAATTAATGGTGGCAGCTATAGGTTTATCTTCTATGGTTGCATGTTCTAATCAATCAGCAAACACCGCATCTAAGACACAAGATGCTACGACTGAGAACAATCAAGTTGACATTAAAAATAATAAAGTTATGACTTATTCTAAGAAGTACACAAATGCCGATTTCTATAAAGACGGCAAATTCCAGCAAGATGTTGCTATGGAAGCAATGAAAGACATGTTTGCATTTTATGGAGTTCCTTTCACAGAACTTATGGCAAAAGACATGTGGGTAACTGACTTTGGTTTGGGTGATTTCGAAAATGTTGGTATGGGTGGTATTTTCTGGGTTAATGATCCGGAATATGGCTATTTTGCACATGCCATTTATTTATTGCCAGGCCAGATGATTCCTGAACACGCTCATGTTAAAACAAAATTCCCTGCAAAGCATGAGTCATGGATGGTAGAAAAAGGTTGGGTTTATAATTTCTCTGAGGTTGGAGATGAAACTCCTAATGCTCCTGCTATTCCTGCTACTCATGGTCCGATTAAGAGTAAGAATTTTGTTGTTCAGAAAGTGGGTGATGTATTGCGTCTGAAAGAGTTGGAAACATTCCATTTCATGATGGCTGGACCGGAAGGTGCTATTGTTGATGAATGGGCTTGTTACCATGATAATGATGGTTTGCGTTTCACAAATACGAAAGCCGCATTATAATCTCTCTTGATTTTGTTCTATACAGCCCGGTGTGGTTGTATGGAACAAAATACTATGCTAGTCTCTAGTAAGATTAATTGCATACCTGAATTATTGAATAACATGAATAAATATCAACTAATAGTATCTGTTCTTTTATCAACATCTACACTGGTTTGGGCTGGCCCGAAGCAAAAGAAAGTTGATAATTGGGTAGATGCATCCGTTAAGGCAAAAAACGAATTACAAGAGAAGCTGAAGAAGGCAGGTATGCCTGTTATTTCGCAGTGGATGAAGCATAAGCAGAAGGCTCAGCCATTTACTGTGGATGTGAAAGGCTTAGATAAACTTGTATTGGTTACTGCGGGTGGTCCTGATGGAACAGACTATGATCAGGCTGTATGGGCAAATGCTCGTTTGATCAAAGCTGATGGAACAGCCGTTTGGTTGGATCAGATTCCTTATGAATATGGTGTTGCTGGTTGGGCAAAACCCAAAATGAATACCAATGCATATGATCACGAAATCTTTATTGCTGGGAAAGAATATAAGCATGGAGTTTTCTGTCATGCTAATGGAACATTGGTTTATCCTCTGAATGGCGAATATGTCCGTTTTGAAGCAGAAGTCGGGATTGATGATACATCTCAGGGCGGAAGTGTTTTTTTCCAGGCGTTGAATGTTATGCCGAGTAAGATAGGAGAGGAATTGAACGCTCAGTATCCGAAAGAAATAGCCATGTTGGGTTCAGTATTGGACGGTTTGGATACTTGGTTGATCACAGCCGACGCTTCAGTAGAGAAACAAGCTGTTGAGAATGCTCTTTCTCATTTGAAAGATAAGGCATACTTTACAGAAGCCGCTAAACAGATTGCAAATGAATCGGATGTGAATACTCAGATTCATAAATATCTGTCTTTGCTGGAACAGATACAGGCAGTAGCTGCTCTTCAAGACGAATTGGAATGGTTGAATGTTGAGGCTGTTAAGCTGGCATTTGCCGACATGAAGAGACAGAAAGGTTATGATGTCGCTAAGTATGAACCTCTGCTTAACGAATTGATTGAATTAAACAAGAAAGGCTTTTCTGGTATTTATAAAGGAGATGCGCAGGTGATGGCTGATGCGAAAAAAGCATTGGCTAACAAGCGTGCTATTTTGTTGGGAAATACCTTGCTTGATGGCGATAAGATTGTTGCTACTCGTTTTAAATTAGGAGCGAAAGCTCGTCAGGCTATGGCTCCGGATTTGGGAACACAGGCTAATAACTGGAGTAATCAGGAATCAGCTCGTCGTGAAGGTTTCGATTCTGAAATTGTTGAATTGACCAATTTGCGTGGTGACGTTCAGATGCGTCAGGTTTATAAACCGGATCATTCATCTTCTATTGCTGACTTGAAACTTCATTGGGATGGAGATCGCGTAATGTTTACGCAGACAATGCCGGATAAGCGTTGGAATATCCATGAAGTCAAGTTAGACGGAACCGGTTATCATCCGATGATTGAAATGAAAGAACCTGATTTGGAATTCTATGATGGTACTTATTTGCCAGATGGACGAATCATCGGTATTTCAAACATTGGTTATCAAGGTGTGCCTTGTGTAAGTGGAGATGACCCCGTTGGTAATATGGTTTTATATAATCCGAAGGATAAGAGTATGCGTCGTATCACATTCGATCAGGATGCTAACTGGAATCCGACCATTATGGCTAACGGTAAAGTTATGTACACTCGTTGGGAATATACAGACTTGACACACTATTATTCTCGTATTGTGATGCATATGAATCCGGATGGTACGGAACAGAAGGCATTGTTCGGTAGTGGTTCTATGTTCCCGAACAGTACATTTGATGTTCAGCCATTGCCTGGTCATCCTTCTGCATTTGTCGGTATTATCTCAGGTCACCATGGTATTGCCCGTTCTGGTCGTTTGATCTTATTTGATCCGTCAAAAGCCCGTAAAGGTGCAGCCGGTATGACTCAGGAAATACCTCATCGTAACCGTCCTGTTCAGGAGTTGATCAAAGATGAATTGGTAAATGGTGTTTGGCCGCAGTTTGTAAAGCCGATGCCATTGAACGATAAGTATTTCTTGGTATCTGCTAAGTTGTCTTCTAATGATTTGTGGGGACTTTATCTGGTGGATATTTATGATAACGTAACTTGTGTATATCAGGCAGAAGGTGAAGGTTTCATCAGTCCGATTCCGGTTCGTAAGTCTGTTACACCGCCAAGTATTCCGGACCGTGTGAAATTGAATGATAAAGAAGCTACTGTCTTCATTCAGGATATTTATGCAGGTGAAGGTTTGAAGAATGTTCCGCGTGGTACAGTGAAGGAACTTCGTATCCATGCTTATGAATATGCATACGTGAAGACAACTTCTGACCATAACTGGCATGGTATCCAGAGTGGTTGGGATATTAAACGTCTGTTAGGTACAGTTCCGGTTGAAGAAGACGGTTCTGTAATCTTTAAGATTCCGGCTAATACACCTATTTCTATCCAGCCTCTTGATAAAGATGGTGCCGCTATCCAGTGGATGCGTAGTTGGTTGACTGGTCAGCCGGGTGAAGTTGTTTCTTGCGTTGGTTGTCATGAGGATCAGAATGAAATCGCTATTCCGAAACGTGTGATCGCTTCTCAGAAAGCAGCTGCTAAACTGAAAGCTCCGGAAGGTGGTGTTCGTTCGTTTACATTCGATTTGGAAATCCAGCCTATCTTGGATCGTGCTTGTATCGCTTGCCATAATGGCCAGGGTAAGGCCTTCGACTTGCGTGCCGGCGAAAAGGATAAGTTAGGTTATGGTCCTTCTTATCTGAACTTACATCCGTATGTACATCGTCAGGGTGGTGAAGGTGATATGCTGGTATTGTTCCCGTACGAATATTATCAGAATACAAGTGAATTGGTTCGCTTGTTGAAGAAAGGTCACCATAATGTGAAACTGACGGATGCAGAATGGAAAACTTTGTATAACTGGATTGATTATAATGCTCCGGATAAGGGTTATTTCAATGCCAACGTGCTTGGTAAGAATATTATTCCTTATCAGGGATTTGACCAGATTGAACGTCGTATTGAATTGAACAACAAGTATGCCGGTGGCTCAGGCGTAGATTGGAAAAAGGAAATTGCCGACTATGCTGCCTATCTGAAGGCTAAAGGCCCGATCACTCCGGTTATGCCTGAAAAGGAAGCTCCTGTAAAGGAAAAGACACTGAAGGCTAAAGGTTGGCCGTTCAATGCCGATGCTATTAAGGAAATGTTGGCAGACGAGAAACAAACTCGTATGGAAATCGAATTGGCTCCGGGTATTAAGATGGCCTTTGTTCGTATCCCTGCCGGTCAGTTTGTAATGGGTAGTTATCATGGTGAACCAGATGCTCGTCCTACTGCAAAAGTGAAGATCGCTAAATCATTCTGGATGGGTGAATTGGAAGTAACCAACCAGCAGTATAATGTATTCTTCCCAGATCACGACAGCCGTCATATGGATCAGCAGTGGAAAGACCACGTTTATCCGGGATATGTGGCTAATGATCCGGATCAACCGGTAATTCGCGTAAGCTATAACGATGCAATGGCATTCTGTAAGCAGTTGAGCGAAAAGACTGGCTTGAATATTACATTACCGACCGAAGCTCAATGGGAATGGGCTTGTCGTGCTGGTAGCGATCAGGACTTCTGGTACGGTGATATGAATGCTGATTTCGGAAAGAAGGAGAATATGGCAGACGAAACAACCAACTTGTTGGCTGTAAGTGGTATCGACCCGCAGCCGATGCCGAAGACTAGCTTCTGGTATAAGTATTATACTTTCTTGCCGAAAGAAGAAAGCGTAAATGACGGTAGTCTGATTCAGGTAGGTGGTAAGAAATATGAAGCAAATCCATTCGGCTTGTATAACATGCACGGTAATGTTGGTGAGTGGACTCGTTCTGATTACGTTTCTTATCCTTACAAAGAGAATTCGAAAGAAACATCCGAATATAAAGTTGTTCGTGGTGGTTCTTGGGTTGAACGTCCGAAGTATTCAACTGCTCATAGTCGTAAGGCATTCTATCCTTGGCAGCCGATATTCAATGTTGGTTTCCGTGTAATTATTGAAGATTAAGGTAAAATTGGGGAACTTTTGATGTTTCCCTAATGAATATCTAAGGCGTTCCTTATAGGGAATTGTCTTTCCTCCGACCGCAGGAACACTTTCCTCCGGTCGGAGGATACTCTTCCTCCGTACGGAGGAAACCTTTCCTTCGACCGAAGGAAAGTTAGTGTGTCAGATGTTTTCCCTTAAGGGATGACAGGTTCTATGTTAATGATGTATATGAAATCGAATATTCTAAAGTTTTTATCTTCTCCGGTTACTTGTTTGTTGCTGATGATTGTTTATGCTTGCGGATTGGCCGCTGCGACTTTTATCGAAAAACAGCTTGGAACTGAAACGGCAAAGGTTTGGGTGTATTATTCCCCGATATTTATTTTCTGGCAATTCCTGATGGTTGTTAATTTTGTAGCTATGACTTGGAAATATCAATTGATAAGCCGGAAGAAATGGGGCGCGTTGTTGACACACCTGGCTTTCATCGTTATTTTGGGCGGAGCTATGTGCTCGCATGTATTCAGCGAAGAAGGACTGTTACATTTGCGTGAAGGCGAGTCTAGCAATCAGATTGCCGTCCGTGCAGGAGATAAGACTTATTTTCATACACTACCTTTTGATGTAGAATTGGTCAAATTTACTTTAACCCGGTATCCGGGTTCAGCAAGTCCTTCTTCTTTCGAGAGTGAGGTACTGGTTCATGTAGATGGCGAAACGCGTCGTGAACTGATTTTTATGAATAATGTTCTGGATGTTAAAGGATATAGATTCTTCCAGGCTTCTTATGATAAGGATGAGCATGGGACGATCTTGTCTGTCAACCGGGATGTGATCGGCCGGAACATTACTTATACAGGATATTTCCTGCTGGCTTTGGGATTGGTCATTTGTATTTTGGGCCGTAATTCCCGTTTTATGTATTTAAGCCGTCAGTTGAAGAAGATGCGTTCGGTGGGTGTTTCTACGCTGATCATGATCGGTATGCTGAGTTTTTCTGCTGGTATGAAGGCTGACGAAAAGACGATGGATTTGAATTCCGTTGTACAGCAATTGGTGGTTAGTCCCAAGCATGCGGCAGCTTTTGGCGCATTGCCTGTACAGTCGGAAAACGGACGAATGATTCCGATGAACACCTTCTCGTCGGAAGTTTTGAGAAAATTGCATAAGGAAGATACATTTGGTAAATTGAATTCCGACCAGTTCCTGCTGAGTTTATTGGCGATGCCGGATATGTGGATGCGGGTTCCATTAATCAGTGTGTCGAATAAAGAGATATCCGCCCATTTTGATTTGCCTGAAAAAGCATGTTCCTATTTGCAGGTGTTTAATACGGATGGGGCTTACAAGTTTCAGGAAGATATCGAAAAGGCTTATGAAAAGATGCCGAATCAGCGGACCCGCTTTGATAAGGATTTAATGAAATTGGACGAACAAGTCAATATCTTGCATCAGGTGTTCAATTACCAGCGGATACATATATTTCCGAAGGAAGGCGATCCGAATCATAAATGGTATGCGCCAGGTGATGATCTTTCTGTTTATAGTGGAAAGGATTCGTTGTTTGTCTCTCGGATTTTCTTGTGGTATTTGGGAGAAGTCCAGTCTGCTTTGAAAACACAAGACTGGAGTAAAGCTGATGAAGTATTGGGAATGATTGAGACTTATCAGCAGGCTAAAAGTCAAGGTCTGGACATAAGTCCCAAGAAGATGCAGGCAGAAATCAAATATAATCAGATGAATATTTTCCGTCAGTGCAAGATTGGCTATCTGATTGCAGGAGGTTTGTTGTTGGTACTAGCATTTGCTGCTATGTTTAATGATCTCCGGAAATGGAATTGGCTTTTCTGGCTGCTGCTTGGATTGGTTGTTGCTGTTTTTGGATTCCATACATACGGAATGGGAGTCCGTTGGTATATAGCCGGCTATGCACCATGGAGTAATTCGTACGAGACGATGGTGTATGTTGCCTGGGCTACGGTTGCCGCCGGTTTGATGTTTGTCCGTCGCAGTCGGATAACGATGGCTTTGGCAACTTTATTTGGAGGAATCATCCTGTTCGTTTCAGGTCTGAACTGGATGGATCCGGAAATTAGTCCGTTAGTTCCTGTGTTGAAATCTCCGTGGTTGATGTTTCATGTGGCAGTTATTGTGGCTGCTTATGGTTTCTTCGGTATCTGTTGTTTGCTGGGAATTACCAATATGGTGGTTATGACGCTGGCAAGTGACAAAAATCACGAGATGTTACAAACACGGATACGGGAATTGACCATCGTAAACGAAATGGCCATGCTGATAGGTCTCGCATTGATGACGATCGGAACATTCTTAGGTGCCGTTTGGGCCAACGAATCGTGGGGACGTTATTGGGGTTGGGATCCAAAAGAAACGTGGGCTTTGATTACCATGATTGTCTATGCGTTGGTTGAACACTTGCGGTTAGTCCGGAGATGGTATAATGCCTGGTCTTTTAATTTCTTATCTGTTATGGCTTTTTGCTCGGTACTGATGACATTCTTCGGCGTGAACTATTTCCTGAGCGGAATGCATTCTTACGGAGAGAATGACCAGGTACACGGAATATTTATTTATATATTTGTTTCCCTTGCAGTGATAGTCGTTATTTCGGCAATCGCTTATTGGAAATATCGTTCTAAATTGTCGAACGAAAATCAAGAAGTAGAATAATTTTTTTATGTCAAATAATTAAAAACAGCTAATGCTATGAGAACGTTAAATCATTTTGGTGTTCCGGTAAATTACAAACCGGAAGGTGCCATGTATAACGAAGGTTTGAATGTCTGGTTGACAGACTTCAGTAAGAGTGCTAACAAAATAGAGTTTATCTATCTGGAATCAGGAGAAAGTCCATTGCCAGAAAAAGTTTTGACAACAGCACATATCGCTTATCAAGTTCCATCATTGGAAGAAGCGTTGAAAGGACAAAAAGTAATATTTGGTCCGGCTGTTTGCGATGAACACCTGACAATTGCTTTCATCGAAGAAGAAGGTATCGCTATTGAGTTAATGGAAATCAAGTAATAAACCCTAAAAATTGAATGTTATGGCTGAAATTATGACAAAATTCATCAATGATCCGCAGCATATCACACAAGAACTGCTGGAAGGTTATGTATTGGCTTATCCTGATCAGGTTAAGTTGGCCGCTGAGAATATCGTAGTTCGTACACATCCGAAGAGTGAAGATAAAGTTGCTATCGTAACATTAGGTGGTTCTGGTCACGAACCCGCTTTGAGTGGTTTTGTGGGCGAAGGTATGTTGGACTGCTCAGTTGTAGGTGATATTTTCGCTGCTCCGGGAGCTCAACGTTTGTTCCAGGCTTTGCAATTGATGAAACGTGAAGCTGGTATCTTGTTGGTTGTATTGAACCACTCAGGTGATATCATGAGTGCCAATATGGCTTGTCAGTTGGCTGCTCGTGTAGGTATCAAAGTTAAGCAGATCGTAACTCATGATGATATCAGTGCTGGTATTGGTGCTGATGACAAAGACCGTCGTGGTTTGGCTGGTTGTGTTCCTTTGTATAAGATTCTGGGTGCAGCATCAGAGGAAGGAAAGTCTTTGGACGAATTGGTAGAAATCGGAGAACGATATAATAAACATTGTGCTACATTGGCTGTTGCTATGCGTGCATGTACACATCCGCAGAATGGTGCTACTATTACAGATCTGCCTGCAGGTGTGATGGAAATCGGAATGGGACAGCACGGTGAAGGTGGTGGCGGCCAGAAGCCTTTGGTTTCTGCAGATGCTACTGCTGCTGAAATGGTTGATTTGTTATGCCAGCAATTGAAACCGGCTGCCGGAAGCAAAGCCTTGTTGATCATTAACGGTGTAGGTGCTACTACTCACATGGAATTGAATATTGTTTTCCGTAAGGCATATCGTGAATTGGAAAGCCGTGGCATTACAGTTGCTTGCAGCCGTATCCAGGAAATTCTGACTGTACAGGAACAGGCCGGATTCCAGATGATCATGGCTTTGCTGGACGACGATCACATCGCTTATTTGAATAAACAGTCAAATGCTCCGTATTGGACTACAATTGGTAAATAAATAGTATGGATAAACTGACAATTGCTGATTTCAAGGCAATGATGAACAAAGCCTTGGAAAATATTAAAGCACGTGAAGAAGAATTCTCCAAGTTGGATGCCGTAATTGGTGATGGCGATCACGGAACTGCTATTGTAACAGCTCTGTCTTGTATCGTCCGTTCTGCACAGCAAGGAACAGAATTCAAGTCTATGCTGATGGACATGGGTATGAACGTGATGCTTGAAGTAAGCGGTTCAACCAGTACGTTACTGGGTGCTTTGTTCTTAGGCATGAGCGATTGTGCTGAAGGTACAGAATTGGATGCTGAAGGTGTTAAGAAAATGTTTGCCGGTGGTTTGGCAAATGTAAAACAACAAACCAGTGCACAAGTGGGTGATAAGACCATGATGGATGCTTTGATTCCTGCTGTCGAAGCCATCCAGAATTGTCCTTCTAACGATATAAAGGAAGTGCTTCAGGCTGGTGCAAAGGCAGCTTTGGCAGGAGCTGAATCAACTATTCAGCTGAAAGCTAATTTCGGACGTGCCCGTAATTATGGCGAACGTTCTGTTGGCTATATGGATAGTGGTGCTGCTTCTTGGAGCTGTATGTTTGCTTCATTCGCAGAAATTGGATAATATGAAAAATGTCAAAGTAACTGGTAGAGATTTTCTGCTGGTTACTTTGACCTTAAATAGATAATTGTTTAACGAATAAAAAAGAGAAAATTATGCCAGATATGGAAGGCTTCAGAGAAGCCAGCAATTTTGGATTCGATCAGGCACAGTCTGTAGAAAACTTTCACGTAAAAGGTGCAGCTAATCTTTCATGGGGTATGAAAGACCGTTTAAGCCGTATTTTCAATCCGAAGACCGGTAAAGCTGTTTTATTGGCTTTTGACCATGGTTTTATTATGGGACCGACTTCTGGTTTGGAACGTATCGACTTGAGCATTGTTCCGCTTACTCAGTATGCTGACTGCTTGATGTGTACACGCGGTATTTTGCAATCTTCTATTCCTGCCGCTACAAACAAACCGATTTGTTTGCGTTCAGATGCAGGTTCTTCTATCTTGACAGAATTGAACCGTAACGTTCTGATCGATGTAGAAGATGCTATCCGCTTGAATGCTTCAGCTATGGCTGTTATGTTTGCTGCCGGTGACGAAGAACGTGAAGCTGTTACTGCTGCTAATTTGGTAAAAGCTGTAGATTTGGGTAATCGCTATGGTATTCCTGTAATGGGTGTAACTGCTGTTGGAAAACAGATGGCTCGCGATGCTCGTTATTTCGCATTGGCTTCACGTATGTGTGCTGAAAATGGTGCTGCTATTGTGAAGACATATTATTGCGATGGCTTTGAACGTGTAGCTGCAACTTGTCCGGTTCCTATTGTAATCGCCGGAGGTAAGAAAGTGCCCGAATTAGATGCTTTGCAGCTTTGCTATAAAGCCGTTCAGGATGGTGCTTGTGGTGTAGATATGGGACGTAACGTATTCCAGAGCGAACATCCGCTGGCTATGATTCAAGCAGTTCATGCAGTTGTACATGATGGTATTACTGCTGAACAGGGATACGAAATGTATCAAGATCTGTCTAAATAAATTTATTTATATCGAGTAAGCTGATAGAATCTGTTTCAGTCCGTTATTCGGACGTAATATCAGATTCTGTTAGCTTTTTTACTAACTGTATATTTATTATGAAATCAATATTTACTTATCTGTGTATGGCTTGTATGATGTTGGGATTGTTCTCATGCGGGCAGAAGAGTGAAAAATTATTGTTAGCCGGTTCTGGTTGGAATAAAATTGTCATTATTGATAAAGAAACCAAGAAAGTAGAGTGGGAACATCCATTGGAAAAAGGCTGGGAATGTAATTCAGCTAGCTGGACGCCTGATGGAAATATTCTGTTTTCGTATGCCAAAGGTGTTAAGCTGATCAACAAGCAAGGTGAGGAATTATGGAATATTCCGGCTGATGCAGGTTCTGAATTTCAGACAGCCCGTGTATTGGATAACGGAAATTATCTGGTAGCTGAATGCGGTCATCCGGCTAAAATATTCGAAGTTAGTCCGAAAGGAGAAATTATTCGTGAGACTGCCTACGAAACAGGTATTGAAGTGCCTCATGCTCAATTCCGCCATGTGAATGTAGATAAAGATGGAAACTATCTGGTTCCTTTGTTTGAAACAGCTGATGTACGGGTAATCGATGTTGAGGGAAATTTGCTGCGTACCATCAAGATGCCGGGTAATATGTATTGTGTCAGCAAACTGGCTAATGGAAATTATGTAGGCGCTTGCGGTGATTCACATCGTTATGTAGAATTTAATTTGGAAAGTGGTGAAATCTTGCGCACGGTCAATTCAGGAGATATCGAAGGCGTTGAATTCTGTTTTGTAGCTCAACTGTTGCCGACGGAAGATGGTGGTTTATATATCTGTAATTGGCAAGGTCATGATCCGAGCGTTGCTTCCAAGAATATTCCTCAATTAATGGAGATCGACAAGAACGGAAAAATCGTTTGGGAAGTAAACGACAACAAGAACTTCGGAATGATTTCATCTATCTCGGTTGTTAAATGATTTTCGTAGGAGAGACGTCTGACAACTCAAAATGAAAGGACTATGACTGAAACGATTCGTTCCAAAGAAAGAGTATGGGCTGTTGATGCCTTGCGTGGATTTGCTGTGATGGCGATCATTTTACTGCATAACATAGAGCATTTCAACTTTTATTCTTTCCCTGAAACTGCTTCGCCTTTTTTGTCTAGCTTGGATACTCATCTGTGGGATATGCTTTTCTTTGCTTTTGCAGGAAAGTCGTATGCGATTTTTGCCTTACTTTTTGGCTTTACCTTCTATTTGCAGCATCATAATTGTGAGATGAGGGGGGAAGATTTTCGGAATCGCTATATGTGGCGGCTCGTATTGTTGTTGCTGTTCGGTTTTGTAAATGCCATCTTTTTCCCGGGTGAGATATTGGTCCTGTATGCCTTGATAGGTTTTGTCTTGGTGCCTGTGCGGCATTTGAAGGATCGGACTGTGGCATGGATTGCTTTGATTCTGATGTTGCAGCCGTTGGAGTGGATAAAAGTGATTTATGCGTGTCTGGTACCGGACGCGAATCCGCAACAGACTTATTTCTCGCTGGGTGATGTGTATCCACAATTAGGAGGACATTCCTTTTGGGAAATGCTGAAAGCGAACTTTGTCACAGGGCAGTTGGCTAGCTTGAACTGGGCGTGGTCTCATGGTAGGGTATTCCAAACAGCCTCTTTGTTTATGCTGGGTATGCTGTTGGGAAGAAAAGGCTTGTTCGTATATGCCGGTGAGAATCGTGAACGAGTAGCTGCTTTCTGGCAACGCGTTGCCTTTTTGGCTTTGCCGTCGGCTGTGGTCCTTTATTATCTGAAAGACTTTATTTATTCGCAGATAGAGAATCCGTTCCTGAAGTCGTCGATGCGGACGATTTGGGATTCGTGGTATAACCTGGCGGGAATGTTGCTGATTGTTTCAGGATTTCTGTTGCTCTATTGGGTGAATGAAGGCAAGGTTCAGAAGATACTGGTTCCGTATGGAAAGATGAGTCTGACGGATTACGTCACACAATCCCTGATTGGCAGTTTCTTGTATTTCGGTTACGGATTGGAACTGCATTTGGTTTGCGGGACGACTTATAGTCTGCTGATTGGAATTGTTTTCCTTGTACTGCAGGTGGCATTTGCTCATTGGTGGTTCCGTCATTTCCGTCGGGGTCCGCTGGAAACCATTTGGCACCGGTTGACGTGGATCGGAAAGAAATAAGCATATAGATTCTGATTATAGTATTTTCGTCAATGAAATTTCTGGAAAGTCTCAGGTTCCTAAATCCTAGGCTTTCCAGAAATTTTTGTATTGATAGCTTCCTTTGTTTTCCGTATGTAATTATGAGGGAGTAATATCTCGATTCTCTGCTATTATGGTAAGCATTAACAGAAGTACATATTTAAAAGGTTATAGTTGTGCTGTAATTTTGCCATTGTAATCTTGCAACAACTATAACTTTTTTACTTATGACAAAACAAGAGTATTTAGAGAAACAATCAGAAGTATTATCTGGCGG